>WLWD01003871.1_pt1 | contig 44603 bp, 30 predicted proteins | sample 6712731 | NCBI WGS metagenome assembly WLWD01 (sample SAMN12718690, study PRJNA576275) | sponge metagenome | isolation source: marine sponge | host: Mycale hentscheli | place: New Zealand: South Island, Marlborough, Capsize Point | collected 2014-11-01 | reverse complement strand
GTGTTCACTCAAATCAGCCAAAATGTGAACTTTGAATCGCTTGATAATAAATGTTCCAGAATATGCCTCTTAAATTGAGTTTAATTGCCACATTTAATCAATTTTAATTCATTTACCACAATAATCCTTTTCCTTGTAGCCGATCACATAATATGGTAGTCTGGCGGAGCCGACCCTTTACCTTCTTTGTTACCAACAAAGAAGGAAAAGGGTCGGCTCCGCCAGACTAATAATATGGTACATGAGAATAACTGTTTATTTATTCATCATGCAGGCAGTATTGACATGTCTATTGCACGATTTCTACTGATAGGCGCGGGGCGGAGTCAACTTACAATAAAAAATTCTCGCGCTCTAAAGTAATGGATTCAGAATCTTATCTTGCGTACTGCTCAGGAATGGACTAACTGCTATGGTTCAAATTTTGCCAGGTTTAGGGCCACAAGGGGTCGACCCTATAACGTTGAGATATTTTTAATTTACGGAATTTCACGGAAATAATCGACAATAGTTCACCTGGTAAGGTGAGTAAATAGAAAAGTAAAATAAAATTTAAAAAAACTCAACGTTGTGGCATGCACGGGTAAGAAAATGATATACAAAAAATCAGCTTCTAAACTACTGCGGTAGCCGTGCAGTACTGCCAAGAAGTCCAAAATGGTGACGGGGTATTTCTTGAGATGCGATCGACTTCCAGTCTTCATTCTTGGTAGGTGCTTTCTCCTAGCAGTGCTTGCTGGCCTGCATAAATAATATAATTCGGGGGGAAAGCAGAAGTAAGTTTAAGGGTGGCCGCACATAGCAACGCGCACTGCCTGTAGATCCAGACATTAATTTATTCCCCGCCAATACCCCACCATTTGATAATACGCGAGCAGAAACTATCGCGCAGTAGTAGCAGAAGTATACTTTGCGAAGTTGTGGTGTTTTAGTTTAGCTTCTTGTTGTCTCATATCCGTTTACAGCAACTCTCCATACGTCGTCTGAGCTCACGCAGCAAGGTGCACCAGGCTGTCTCTCCTCCTGTAGCCGTTCTCCGGACTCTGCGCACCTGAACTCAAGCGGATGGATATACCAGGCTCGATTTCTGCGGAGCGAAGACTTCCCAAGCTGCGCAGATCTAATACCTTCACCTATGGCTATCTCCAATAAACTGCTCTCTCTTCTGACTCTCTTGTTATTGTTGTATTGATGTTTGTTTACTCTTGATGTAGGCGGGCTCTTTTTAGAATCAATACAAACTAATTGAAAAAAAATTTGCTCGCGTACTCGTAGTACGAGATATGGGGGTGGGGCTATTTCTTAAGAATTGCGAGTGGAATAGAAGTATCCAATTTTGAATCAGTTTTTCTTGGAATCAAATAATGAGAACGACTATATTTTTTGCACACGTGTAGAACACAAAAAAAAGAAGGGCACCACAATTTGAATTTTTCAAAATCTTATAAAAGGAAAAAAATGTAAATAAATCATTAAGTAATATTGAAATGGAAAAAAACTCGTTGTCTTGCCCTAGAGTATAGTCTTGGCTAGCGGCGTACAAAATTCTGGAGCTCCAACTTGCCGCACCGCTCCAAAAAGTTGTTTCAAAGTTTTACATCGGGGCCATGATATTTCCTTCTGATTCACTCCAAAGTCGGTGTGCAGTATCTTCGGCAGGTACTTTATCCTTCTAGTATAGTAGAGTAGCCCTGCAAATAAAGAAAGTAGCAGAATCGTGCTTAGCAACCAACCGGGTAAAAATTGCGTGGGCGGTGTGCGGCCCTAACAACCGTGGCCTATTTGGCGGGTGTTTCCCGCTCAAAGAGTGTTTGAGCACCCTTAATTTCATCTGCACAAAGCTGAAGCTTTAATAAATAATGGCCGAAAGTAAAATAATATACAGCACTAACTCAAACTTCACTAAAAGTTAAAAACCTTACCAATTTTTTTCATAAAGTCTCTGACAAGCAATACGTTGTAAGTCTGCATAAAAACACTGGCCACAAGTGTCACCCTATCTCAGGGTAACTCTAGCTAACATTATGTAATGATTAAGTTTAGCATACGTTTGAAGAGAGAGTACTCTGATTCTGGTGAGTAAGTGTTATTTAGAGTTAGTAAAATTGTTTAGTGAATTATTTTTCAACCATATAGATGTACATGTATGTGAATCAATCAGATTGCTCACATGTGATTAGCTACATTCTAAATATTTACAATATAAAATCAATAGTTAAGGCTTAAAATGAAACATCGTAGGAATGAAGCAGTATGGCAACAATCCTCTGCACCTGCTCTGAGGTATTTAAAATCAAGTATAGTTATTAATACTCTATAATTTTACGAGCCTTACTCCAAGCTCTCTGAGGTGTTTGGTTTGACTATAGTACGGCTTGTTGTGGGCAATATCTTGTCCGTTTTCCAACAAAGTAGCGAACAATAAATTAACATGTTTACATTACCTAATTATCATCTAATTATATTCATGATCCTTTAACCTAGCAGAAGCAGACCATGATACCTGCTTGTGGCTTGTAGATGAAAGCAAGCATACAGGACAAAGTCACCAGTTGCGATCTCACTCGGACTCAGCAGTCTCACTTGACTTAGCAGTCAGCAGTTTTGCTAGACAACATATGAAATTGACTCTGTTTTTCACGGGAAGGAGCTCCCCACCTCCCCCAAGAATATCAGACCGGAATGTGATGATGACCAAATCTAACTCTTGTACCAGTGAGTCCGGGATATATATAACAGGCAAGGCCACCTAATTATCTCACACTCTCACCAACAAGTCATAAAGCTACGCATAGCACATGTGACTTACTGAGATCACTTACAGCAACTGAACGCTTTCTTTTCTAATTCTTGTATATTTGAAATACCCACAATATGCAGCTTCATATACCTGATAGTATATTAGTCCTTACAGCTAGCAACTTTAGATAGCCATGTCTTTCAATTATACCACATTCACCATCTTCATACCAGTAAGACTTGGTAAAAAAAAAAGCAATACGCAAACACACCACCACCACCAGAAAAAACACCACACTACATGTGAGATAACAAAAGGTAGAAAATGTAATGCCAAACAATGTTACATGACACATTCACTAATCCTATATCTGACCATCATGGCAGTTTCAGGAGTTACGAAAACATACAATGCACTATTTGTCTTCCTATTGGGGCTGAGACAATAGACTATTGAGTGCAAAGGAAGTTTGAGATGGAATGCCAGGTATACCTTTACATAAAAGGGCAAAGTTTAGTTAGATTAGTTGTTGTTACACATAGACCTCTTTGAACTTTGCCATTATATATTATACCAAATTCTCATTTGAGAATCGTTATTGAAAAGTCTCGCTTTATTCACCCAATTAACAAAATAATTCTATTGACATATGTTTATGTTTTCATGGGCTAATGTTTATGTTCTCATGGCTCTATCAATGCATTCCCTTCTCTCTCATGGTGGGCGTTATCATAGTTAAACATACATAGATAAAGGAGATATGGGTAATGGTCGACAAATAACCAACTAATTAGACTACTCACGGATCCTTGTTTTTGTAAGTGAATCAGGCGATCTTTATTTAACTATCTGGGGCCATGGCTATAGATAACGAGTTTTACCTAGTTTTTGGGTTCTACTCAAACTTGAAAAGCTTTGTTCAAGACAATTAACTTGAATTGCTTGCCCGACAATGCTATCACACGTGGGTCCATGCTCACTTGAACTCTAGATGAGCTTTTGATTAGTTTAAGGCAATGATAAAAGGTATGTGATGTGTGTGTGTGTGCATGTATATGTGTGAGGGACAATATAAGTGGTGGAGGGGCAAGAAATAGGTAATGAGATTTTAAAAATGCAGAGAAATGAGTAAAAACAAAAGGCCTGATCGGATAGTTTTCTTCAGCAAAAAGAAATCAATGCCAGCCCAACCCCAAGTCTATTCATGTCAAGTCAACCTCAACATAAGCTTTCAGCTTTTGTAACACAAGTAGGTATTTTCAGCTAAACAATCTTACAATTCCGCTAATAAAATGTAGTATATAATATTATAAGAAACATTCTAAATAAATCAGCTTATATATTAGTACATGTCAGCCATGACTTGGAGTCCTTCACTTGTACTGACACTCTGAAGTACAGAGTGTCATTCTTGAGGTACTGTGTGTTCTTCTCAGGAGCATGAGAGAGAGCAGAGTGTTGAATAAACAGTGAGTTGCCCCTGTAATCACCAATGTTACAATTATCAGTCTTTTTATACACCAGTGTCTTAGTGTGATGGTTCCCATCTGATAACTGGTTGAGTAGTGTGATTGTGACAGTTCCCACGAAGGGCCACGACAGACTAGCATCATATGAACCTTCCAATAGCTTGGCATACACTGACACATATGTACCAGTACCATGACCAGATCCATTTGGATATATCCTAATACACATGTTGTACCCACCAGGACTAGTGTAATGAGCATTACTATAGAATGACAACTTGGCATCTTTCCTTGCACTATATCCAGTTACTTTGAAAATAAATTGTTCCCCATCCTTCAATGTTTTGTTGTTGTTTATTGTTTTGATGGAGTCCATGTTTATTTTGTCTGTGCAGACCAGCCATGGCTTGTGGTTGTCCACTTTCACTGACACTCTGAAGTACAGTGTATCATCTAGGAGGTACTGTGTGTTGGTGGCTGGGTCAGGGCAGAGAGAAGAGTGAGGAAAAAATTGTATACAACCTCTAGAACTACCAACCTGCATGTCAGTAGTGTCAGTAAATATGTCCATTCTATGATGATGTTTGTCATCTGCCAACTGGTTTAATAGTTGGTATGTGACATCTCCCTTGAAGGGCCAGGGTAGCTTGTTGTCATAGCGACCTTTTGATATCTCAGTGAATACAGACACATGTGTGCCTGCACCCTCACCATTTCCATTAGCATCAACATTAATACACAATTTGTAGCCTCCTGGATGTGTATAAAATGGTGTCGAGTAAAATGTCTCATTCTTCTCTTTCTTGCCGGCATATCCTGGTAGTTTGAATACAAGTGCCTCTCCTTCTGACAGTGTCTTGTGTTGTTCTTCACGTGAGCTGACAGTATCTAGTGACAAGTCCAAGTGCTTCTCTCTAGCTTCTCTCTTGTGTTTCTCTACATCTTTCCTCATCATCCTCACTCCACAGCCAAGGCTTTCATAGGCACAGGCTACTTCAGTGAACTCACACACACTCACATGTTGCTTGGTCTTCCCTCTTTCCACAGATGATTGACATCCACTTTCTTTGTTGGGACAGGCCACCATTTTCTTTTCACAAACTTTGTCGTGCTCTACTGTAATGCTAGCATATGTTACTTTCTCTCCACAGTGGGGGCATTCGAAAGGTCTCTTCAGACATCGTGATTGTACGTGTTCCTCCAAGTCTTTCCTCATGAGCTGTGTTGGTCCACCATTTTTATCATCCTCACACTTGTTGGGACATGTGACCAGAAGATACTCACAGGTAGCTAGGTGTGTGTCTAATGTTCCAATAGTCCCAGTCCATGGACAGCCTCTCTCTCTGCTAGCACATCTCACACCTAGCTCCTTTATCTCTCTCTCTCCTACAAACATACACACACACATTGCACTCTATTTCAGCTTCATTTGCTATGTTAGTAAACTCACCTCTTTTGTCTGTAAAGTAGTTAGGGTTCTCTTTCCTACAGTTAGGACAAGGCTTTCTCCCATACCTCTTAATACACTCACTACAGAACAGTTTACCACAGTCTTCACATTGCTTGGGAGTCTTAGCTACCTCCAGACAAATGATACATTTCAAATTCTCAGAAGGAGGAGAAATAAACAGATCAAATCTTTCAGCAGTAGCCATAGTATGTAGCGGTGTTTAATAACAGGAATCAAAGTCACATGAGGTACGGAAGTCTTCCTTATTTGACCTACAGAACACTTCACGGGTTTCTCCTGGAAATTCAACGTTTCTGTATATTCATTTTCTGACTATTTTTCACCTGTTGAATTGAGTGACTAACTACTGTAAGGGGATTAAACAAATTGCTATATGACTCCGTAGCTCTTTTCATTTACTGGAGTTTTGGCCTGATTTTATTTTTCAGTGTCATACAGAAGGTGGCATTAATTTCTTGAAAGAGCTTTCCCTTCCCCTAATTTACAAATTTAATTGTTTTTAATAATAAGAAATTTTTCATTAGGGTATTTGGTATTAACACCTCAGCCCAAGTGAGAAAGGATTATGTCTGCAATTCCTTGTTTGTACGTCTATTTGGTTATCAGTCTGAATTTCTGCCAGTTTTGAATCTGCCTATTTATCTGTTTGTCTCTTTTTTGTTGTGTTTTTGTTTTTTTGTTTTTTTTTGTCTGTTTTACGATCATTTGTTAGTTATCTCGAAGGTGACATCCTTTTCTATGTTGTTTTTAACTAAAACATGCAATAAAGTGTCTTCAATTGTCAGATTTTTTTTGTTTTCACTTCATTTTCAGGAAATGGTGAGTCATCTTATGTTGTGTAATCACCAAAGCTGACATGCCTTAAAAATTGCTATGTAAAGGTTGTCCGAAGTTTTTTGTGAAAAATATTCTATATTTCCCCAAATGAAATAAACCAACTTTGTTCTCCAATATGCTTAATGCTAATTGACTTGCTACCTCATGTGACTAAGCTGTAAAAAATCTGTTTAAAATCATTTTGTGGGAAGCTATATATCTATTAGCAATAGATATATAGCTTCCCACAAATGATTTTTAACAGATTTTTTACAGCTTAGTCACATGAGGTAGCAAGTCAATTATAGATTATAGTAATAGTCAGGTGGCTTAGGGTCATATTTTGGTCAAATGGGGACGAAGCGGACAAAAGCACCAAATTTTTTTTGATAACTCATATGGTACTTAGCTTCAATTCTGAGGGGGGAGCCACCTCTGGGTGTGAATAAAATGTGCTATTTTTGCTGTTGAAACATTTTGGGATATAAAAATTGCTGATTCAGCACTTCAAACTTTTAAAAATGCATGAAAGCTATTTTTTCCTTTGGCAAATTAGCATACATTAGCAGCTGCCTTGTGCATGCAAATTCCTGCACTGCCTTGTGGTGCATTATCTGGAGTTCATGAGCAGCTGCTTGTCAAGTACTCACTGAAGTCATGGATTGGACTTTGTGCATAGTCTGCCAGCAGAAAACTCGTGAGGCACTTAAGTGTCCCTTGAATGCAGGGCCTTCAGGAGGCCAGTCAAGTGCTTATGCAACATTCCTAAAGAATGTCAAGGAATTCACAGACCTGAATCAACTGCCAGTGCCACTCAAGTTTGGACAAGATATAAATGTTGACCAGCTTGTTGAAAAACAAGCCAAGTGGCACAAATCATGCTACTTAAAATTCAACCATGACAAGCTTCAAAGAGCAAGGAAGAGAGGAAGAAGTGAGAACGCAAGCAGTAGTTCTACAGATAAGAGACCCCGTTTACTCCGCCAGCCTCTGAACAAGATGAACTGCATATTCTGCGGAGAGGAGGATGGGCTTCTCCACGAGTTTCAGACTCTTGATGCAGATGAGAATGTGAGGAAAATGGCTACAGATCTACAAGAGACAACACTGTTAACCAGGATTGAGGGTGGAGACCTCACAGCATTAGAGGCAAAGTACCATCTGGCCTGCTTGACTGAACTAAGAAATAGGCATCGCTCTTTCCTCAGGCAAAGGCTTAGTTCCCGGAGCAATCTTGAAGAGAGCCAGATAGAAGCAAGAGCCTTCGTTGAGCTTGTTACTCACATTGAAGATGCCGTGGCAGATGGCACTTTCTGTTTCAAGTTTTCATCATTGCGCCAGATGTATGAAAGCCGCCTGGGAGATTTTGGTATCAGTAAAGAGGTCAACAAAGTTCGATTCAAAGAGCGAGTTCTGTTACATTTTCCCAATGCACAAGAGCAAAATGATGGAAAGAATGTGATTCTTGTTTTTGACCAGGGGTTGCAGCAAATTCTCAAGAAGTCCATGGAAAGTGACTCTCAAGAAGACATGTTTATCTTGATGAAGGCTGCTAGAATAGTTCGTAATGACATTTTTTCATTCAATGGTTTCAACTTCAATGCCTCATTTCCCCAAGCATGTCAGAAAGGATCGTTACCTATGACTCTCAAGTTACTAGTTACAATGTTGCTCAGAGGAGCTGATATTGTGGACCAGGATTCTTCTGATTCACAGGCATGTCTCTCAGTAGCACAGACTATTCTTTTCAACTGCAAGAAAAAGGCCACCACTACTGCCAAAAAGAGAACTTCCACTGGAAAGAGTCGGCATTCCTTGGAGTATGAGCCACCTCTACCCCTCTACATTGGACTGAATGTTCACACACAGACAAGGTCTAAGAAGTTGATTATGGAGCTGCATGCGTTGGGTCTCAGTGTAAGCTATGACAGAATTCTACAATTGGAGAATCAGCTAGCAACTGCTGTCACTGAGGATATTGTGAAGAAGGGCATTGTGTGTCCTCCCTACAATGCCCATCTGAAGACATACAGCCTGCTCTCACACAGCTCTTGCCATTGTTCTATGAAAAGGCTGCAACTGCTTCTATGGTCAAGCATGGGATGGATGTGATCAGGGAAGCGATACAATTCCTGAACCCTGGACAGATTCCTGTAATTGCCTTGGATGCACCACTCTATGCCTTGGCAAAATATGTGCAATGGAATTGGCCTCATACACATGGTGAAACAAAGTATGTAGTCATGTTTGGAGGCCTCCATGCTGAAATGGAAATATGGAACACATTTGGAGATTACTTGGAGTTATCTGGCTGGACTACGGCACTAACACAGGCAGGTATTGCATCTTCAGGTACAGCTGATTCATTCCTCAAAGCTGCTCACCTGACCAGGACAAGACATGCCCACCAAGTAAGTGCCCTCGCTCTGAGTAAGCTGCAACAGGATGCTTTTCTTCAGACTGAGGGACCACATGATGAGAGCACACAAGAGGCCTGGAGAAAAGATATGATTGCCAAAAGTCCAACATTCCAGTATTGGGATACTGTACTTCGGCTGGAAATTCTTGGTCTGATCTTTGTCCGGTCACACAGAGAGCGTGATTTCTTTCTCTATGTGGAGTCACTGAAGAGTCTAGCACCTTGGTTCTTTGCCCTTGACCACCAGAACTATGCTAGGTGGATTCCTATTCACATCCGTGACATGGAAAGTCTGGATACGTCAATCCGTCATGAATTTGAGGAGTGCGGACACTGGGTGATTCAAAAGACAACAAACAGGTTTTCTTCTATGCCAATCGACCAAGCTCATGAACAAAATAATGAACTTGTGAAAGGTTCTGGAGGAGCTGTGGGACTTACTGAGAATCCATCAGCATTCAGAAAGTGGATGATAGCCGGACCAGAGCAAGCACGACTTTTACAGGAGTTTGAAAACGAATTCATCCCAGAAGTTGTAAACCAACAGAAACACCATGAAGAAGGCTTTAGCTCACAAAAGACGTTCAAGGAACAAGCAAAGAATCTCATTCAATCCATCAATGAGATGGGCAATCCATTCCTTGATGAAACTGATGAACTTCTGGCACTGGACACAAGAAATGTCATCAATGAATCTGTAGTGAATACAGTCCGTACTGTGGAAGCACTTGGTAAGCAGAAATACGAAGCCTACACAGAATCAGTCATCAAGGACCGTACATCCTCTATACATGACCCCATCAAGAAGAACTCATTACCACTCTTCCGATGTCCAACACACAAAACCAAGAACAAACAGACAGGGAAGATTTCAATGCTGAAGAATGATGTCGAGCTCTTTTCCCGTCTGTACATTGTCATGCAGCACAGAGAGGGTGACATGGGTACATTCTTCAGGCATGAAAACCATCCTTATCCTCCCTCCTTATCGATCAGAGGAAAAATGCGATCAACCCAAAAATCTGATCTGCTGGGTATCCTAGTTCAAGAGTCAGAAAATGAAACTCCCACTTCATTTGATGTTAAAATACTTGATGGTGCAGCTATAGTCCACCTTCTGCCTGCCACCAATATCACTACTTTTGAGGAGTATGCTACTGATGTCTTCATTCCACATATCAAAAAGCAGTTAGCTACATCTAACCGTGTTGATGTGGTGTGGGACACGTACAAGAGTAGCAGCATCAAGGAGTCAACAAGGGAGAAGCGAGGTAAAGGTATACGAAGGAAGGTGGCAGGCAAAAACAAAATACCAAGCAACTGGCCTGATTTCTTACGTGACTCTGTCAACAAGCAAGAGCTGTTCACATTCCTCTCCAGCAAAATTGAGCTGATGGAATGTTCAGAAGGCAAGCAGATTTTCACCACTGCAGGTACAACAGTGATTGCCAGAGGAACACACGATCGTATGGAATCATGTGACCACGAAGAAGCAGATACCAGGATGCTTCTTCACCTTCAAGACGCTCTTGCTAAGGGCTCTACGACATGCTTGGTTCGCACAGTGGATACTGATGTCATTGTCATCATCATTGGTAAATTCCATGCTTTGCTTGCTAACTACCCAGCTGCAGACATATGGATTGCTTTTGGCACCGGTAAGCACTTCAAATATATTCACATCAATGACATCTGCAATGACTTGGGGAGAGACAAGTCGGTAGCATTACCTTTTTTCCACTGTTTTACTGGATGTGACACCACCTCAGCTTTTTATGGCAAAGGAAAGAAGTCAGCATGGGAGGCCTGGAAGGCTTACCCAAAAGTGAACGAAGCATTCCTGCATATGGCTAGTCACCCTTACTCTCCAATTACCATTGACACTAACTGCTTTCGTCTACTAGAGCGCTTCACTGTTATTCTCTATGACAAAGTAAGCAACTTAGAATTTGTAAATGAGGCAAGAAGGGAGTTGTTCTGCCAAAAGAATAAAACAATGGAAACAATTCCACCCACACAAAATGCTTTGTTGCAGCACTGCAAACGTGTTGTATATCAGGCTGGAATCTGGACGACCAGTGATTTGGCTCAACAGCAGGCACCCACTCCAGAAAGACATGGCTGGACAATGGACAGTGAAACCAAGTCGTGGCTTCCTGTATGGACCACACTACCTATGTCATCGAAAGCCTGCAGTGAACTTGTCAAGTGTGGCTGCAAAAGTGCAAAAGGCTGTGGTGCAAGGTGTTCTTGCAAGAAGGCACACTGGAAGTGCACTGAACTGTGTAGTTGCTATTGTGATAAATAGATGTGTGAACTCCTCCACTTCCTGAAATTTTTATATTAGAATGATTTGTCTCTATTAAATTTTCAATTTTATTTTCGTGGCACGAAAATATCTATTTTCGTGGTTATGCCCTTTTCCCTAGTAATTAAGGGGTATATCAGTTAATAACACCCAACACAACCATATTTGGAGGTGGCTCCCCCCCTAGAATTAGTGTTGGGTGCCATACGAGTTACCAAAAAAAAATTGGCGCTTTTGTCCGCTTCGTCCCCATTTTTTCACTAAGCCACCTGACTATAATAATCATAATCAGTGAGGAGTATTCTCCCAGATTCTATGAAATCACCTGCCAATATAGAATAGTGAAGAATTTATTTAATGTTAGCTGTGAAGCACTGTTATTGTGCTGATCAGATTGAACATATTGCATAAGTGTGTGGATAGAGTAACATGGACTGAGATAACAGGAGGGCATGAGGAAAACTGTGCCAACTTATACTTATACATAGTCAGCACAATTTCCCTCCCACAATTAATCTGTAAGTCTATATCACCCAATGTCTACACATTTTAATTGTCAGACTGATCTGGGATTGAAGTCACAGACACCATACTCATCTAAATAAAACATAAGTCACATAAAATAGCAGCTTATTTATTAACTAGCCATGTGGAAGAATGGCATTAAAGAAGACAAAGGTTTTCAACTACTAGTGGAGATACATAAAGAGTTAGCTAAAAAGATAGAGAGAATGAAGGGTGTGTTCATGATGAAGAGCTAATCCAGGAAAAGGAAGATAGGAAGATGAGGATTCGGCTAACCCTCTTGGGGGGGGGTTGCAAAAGAGGGACTCCCCCAACCAAATAAAATTACAGTTGCTAAATTACTGCATTTATAAAACTAAAAATATGCCCTTTCCACCCCACTTTTCATGTGCTTTCTCTACCTCTGAAGTTACTTGTATTATACTTACTTTTGCGACCATGCACAAAATGGTCACACGAATGGAATACTGTCAAGTATATTAGTCCCGACAGGTCAGTCATACTACTTCACTCATAGTCATCATCTTCATACCAATAAGACTTGGTCAACAACACAGCAATACACAAACACACCACCACCAGGAAAACCACCACAATAATCATGAATTAACAAAAGATTTAAGATGTAATGCCAAAAGTTACATGACAATTTCACTAATCCTGTGTCTGACCATCATTGCAGTTTCAGGAGTTACGAAATCACTATTTGTCTTCCTGTTGGGGCAGATACAATAGACTATTGTGTGCAGAGGAAGTTTAGTTATCTACAATTAACTTTATTGATAAAGTACCTTGTATTATCTTCCTGAACTGCACATTGGCAGTCTGAGCAGTGTAAGCCCACAGTTAAACGTACGCATGCCCCTTGCGTGAGGTAAGTAAATGACCTTGACCCAACCCCCTGTATGCTTGGCAGGTCCGAGGTTATCAGTCATTTTGTGATACATTGGCCATTCCATTATTTTGTCTTAATAATTAAGGTAGATTAAGTTGCATATTGTGGGTATTTCAAATGTACAAGAATTAGAAAAGAATGAGTTCAGTAGCTATAAGCATAGGCTCCAACTGTCCTTGAATCCGAAGGACAGTCCTTAATTTTTGGACTGTGTCCTTCGTCCTTGAAGGGTTTGGTACTGCCCTATTGTTTGTCCTTGAAGTTTTCTTGCCATAACATGGTATTTTTCTTTTTTATCAAAACCTGTCGTTGTAGTTATAATTATGCTCTGTTGAGTTTATGCAAGGTCAGCTGCTCTTTATCTTAAGGTCAGTGCTTTGCATGCACATTGCAAAGGTCAGCTGCTCTTTATCTTAAGGTCAGTGCTTTGCATGCACATTGCACTTAAGTGCTAACCAAAGACATGTATAGAAGTATTAGCTATACAAACTGTCACCATTAGCAGCATTTTCTGTAGCTATAGTTATTAGCTAGCCAACATAATAACTGTGTGCCAGTTGTTTACTTGTCAGGCCTGAAGAGCTTTCTTGCTGCTTACTGAGTCTCAGTTCTCAGACCTCTAGCTAGATCTACTTGTCTTGATATGTCTGATTCTTTCCCTGGGCCTCCACTGCCTAAGAAACCCAAACGACAGTGTCATTTTGATCCGAGCTTTATAATAAAAAATAAAATAAAAAATAAAATTCCAATTAATATGGGTGTGGTTTGGGTGTGGATATGCTAATTAGGGGCGTGGTAATTAACGGGTGTGGTTTATCCTTGAAGCATTTTTTGAAAAGTTGGAGCCTATGTATAAGTGATCTCAGTTAGTCACATGTGATTATGAGTGGTTTTAAGTTATTCCAATGTCTGGACCTAATGACTTGTTGGTAACAGTGTGAGATGATCAGGTGGCCTTGTCAGGTAAATATATTCCAGACTCACTGTTACCAGAGCTGGATTTGGTCATCATCACATTCCGGTCTGATATTCAAAAATAAATACTACCTTAGTATAAAACAAAAAAGATAAGATGTTAGATAATTTTATTATATTGCCTTTTAAAGAGTGTGAACCTACATAGCATTGCAATTGATTTTATGGATATAAAATGATTCAAAATTTCAAATGCCCGATAAAGTGTACTATATTAATCTTTTGTTGTTTTTGGTGAGGGTTAATACAAAATATTTTTTGATATAATTATTCTAGACACACATTCTAAAATTTTGTCTATAGTTTCTCTCACTGGCCTACATAAAGATTCTAATACTGTGAAGATAAGAGATAGAATTACTTTCACAAAGACAGAAATATACATTATTGGTGAAACTCTAATATCCATATTCAGGCACCAGGCTAAACGTCCCACCAAGACATTAATTGAGGTGGGAAAAACACTTTGTAGTCATGTACTTGTCTTCATCAGAAGAAAAGCTGTTGAATCCTCACCAAGATGGCTCCCTAGTAACAGACAATAGCTATAGTCTGATGCCGCATGATGATTAGTTGACTTGGTACATCACAGACAGACCTGATGACTAGAAATGTAGTGCATTGGTGCAAGCATTTGATTACATTGTGCTATTCGCTTGACTATTCCCATGTAAAGACTGTGCATATAAATTGCCACCACAGTGAGGGATGTGTTTCCTAAGAATATCATCCAGTGTCCACAAATTGTAATTGTCAGACTGATCTGGGGTTGAAGTCACAGACACCATACTCCCTCTAAATAAAACATAAGTCTCATAAAATAGCAGCTATATATATATATATATATATATATATATATATATACACACAAATAGTATCAGTCATTCCACACCTGGAGGCCATTATTAAGGAGGACTTGACTACCCAGATGGCTGAACCTCCATTGTGAGTTATCTCCTGTAGTCTGTATATTACTAGTATTAGTTCTGTAGTGTTGGTGAATGTTTAGCTTGCTAACATATACTTTTGCTTCACCTAGCTATATTTTGAAGTCAGTTGTGCCAGTGTTCAGAAGTTTTGTGTATTTCATTGTGGCTGGTATTGAATGTAGTTTATCATAGTTAAATGTAGATGGAGGAGATAATTATGTCCCCACACATTGGCAGCACATGGGTACGGGTCGACAAAGGATCTACTAAAGCTGCGAGCATGCGCAAGAGATCAGTTGCAGTAGCACACAAACACGAGTATCTTAGCTGCTAGCTGTAAGAATATCCATTTACAAGATTTTACGGCTACCTTACAGGGAGCTACAATCTTCTCTCACATTGACCTTGTGCGTGCATATCACCAGATACCTGTCACTCCCGAGGACATCCCGAAGACAGCCATTGCCACACCCTTTGGCCTGTTTGAGTTTCTTTGGATGCCGTTCGGTCTGCGAAACGCAGCTCAAACATTTCAACGTTTTATCGATGAGGTACTTCGTGGACTCGACTTCACCTACGCTTACATTGATGACATTCTGATTGCTAGTTCTTCTGCAGAGGAACATCTTCGGCATCTCCGCTTGGTGTTGGGGAGGTTAGAAGAACATGGTTTGCTCATTAATGTAGCGAAGAGTGTCTTTGGTGTTCCAGAGTTGGACATCTTAGGCTATCACCTCGACCATACTGGTATTCGTCCATTGCAGGAGAAAGTTCAAGTCATACGAGAGTTTCCCCGCCCGGAGAGATAACGACAACTGAGCACATTCCTAGGATAGGTGAACTTTTACCACCGCTTCATTCCCAATGGTGCTGCCATCTTACATCCTCTACATTCTCTCCTCAACCAGACTCAGCGTCCTTCAGATGAACTGACTTGGACAGAAAGCACTACTGCGGCATTTGAGAATGTGAAGAGAATGCCTTGGCCAATGCATCTCTCCTTGTACACCCGACCCCCGATGCTCCTACTAGTATCATGACGGATGCATCAGACGTTGCCGTTGGTGCAGTGCTCCAGGAGTACATCAAAGAACAATGGTGTCCACTAGCGTTTTTCTCCCGAACCTTGAAACCTGCGGAGACTCGTTACAGTACATACGATCGCGAGCTCCTCGAGTCTTACCTTGCCATCAAGCACTTCCGATACTTTCTGGAAGGGAGAGGTTTCCATGTGTTGACAGATCATAAGCCTCTAATTTATGCACTGTCGTCGAGGTTTGATCGGCACTCTCCTCGGCAAGTTCGACACTGCAGCCAGTTTACTTCTGACATACGCCATGTGCAAGGATCAGCAAACTCAGCAGCTGATGCACTCTCCCGTCTCAGTGCCAACGCCCTCCATACAAGTGCATCTCCTCCAGTAATGGATTTCCGAGGGCTAGCGTTAGCCCAAGTTGATGATCCTGAGCTAGACAAACTTCGCGAGGATTCTTCTCTTCGGTTGGAGCCGATTCCGTTTGCCCTTGCGGATGGATTGACCATTACCTGTGATACCACCTCAACTGGTGTTCTACGTCCGTACGTCCCGATGAGATTCCGCAGAGCTATTTTTGACATGCTTCATTCCATGGCACACCCGGGAATACGTGCAACACAGCGTCTGGTGACCAGTCACTTCGTTCGGCCCGGCATCAACTCCGATGTCAGGAGATGGGCACGGTCTTGTGTTCGTTGTCAATGGTCAAAGGTACACCGACACACTGCTGCTCCCTTGGCCACATTTGCCTCACCTGACGCAAGGTTCGATCACATCCATATAGATCTAGTGGGTCCCTTACCACCTTCCAATGGCTGCACCTACCTACTTACGTGTGTGGACCGTTTTACGAGATGGCCGGAAGCTATTCCCATCCCTGACTCCACTGCCGATACTGTCGCCAAAGCCTTCATTTAGACTTGGGTTTCAATGTTTGGAGTACCCTCAACCATCACAACGGATCGTGGTAGGCAGTTTGAGTCGCATCTATGGAAGGCACTCGCTAACTTATTGGGAACACAGCACACCAGAACTACGGCATACCACCCAATTGCCAATGGTTTAGTGGAAAGGTTTCACAGGCAGTTGAAGTCCGCCCTCAAAGCTTCACCCCATCTGGATTGGTGGACCAACATGTTACACGTGGTACTTCTGGGTATTCGAACCTCTCTCAAAGAGGACCTTAAGTGTACAGCTGCCGAACGAGTCTATGGAACAAGTCTCCGTCTTCCAGGGGAATTTTTTGTCTCGCACGACATCAGCAACACAGATCCTTCTAGCTACGTCACTCACTTGAAGCAGGCAATGCAAGTCCTGCGTTGCACACCAACTAGGAAGCCCTCCCACTCATCACATATGATGGACAACTCTCTCCACTCTACCTCTCATGTGTTTGTGCGACACGACGCTGTGAGGAAACCACCACAGCAACCTTACGATGGACCTTACTTAGTCCTGGACAGGTCTGCCTAATTCTTCACGCTGGACATTAAAGGCCGCAAGGACACAGTTTCTATCGATAGGCTGAAACCAACTTACCTGGACGAGTATGTCACTGTGGATTTCCCCACTGTGGTTGCTCCTTCCTCTGCTGTACCTGCCGATGCTGCAGCTGCACCTGCACCTGCTAGTGCTACATCTTCTACCCCCCAACCCTCCACGACTACGCGGTCAGGGCCGTCGAGTACACTGGCCGGCACATCTCAGAGATTTCGCTCCGTAGCAAGTCTCTGGAGGGGGAGTGATGTAGTGAACTTTGAACTCGTATCATTATAACCTTTTCTGTTGTCATCCCTTACCATACTACTTTGCACGTGTATCATTGTTACTGATCAGTCAGCATTTTGTATGAAGTATTAAAACTGAATACTATCGTTAGTTAGTGGTTAGCTAAGCCTTCTCTAATCGCTACAACTTTGCTACCTGTTTCTGTTTCGTTTTAGCTCTCCTCCTCCTTGCCCTGTCTTTTTCATTTCTGATCTCTCTCCTTACTAATTTTTCTTCTGGAGTTTCTAACGCCCTCAAAGCTCTTGCCCAAGCGTTTCTAACGTTTTGTCTCTCTTTCGCAGAATTTGTTTCACTGGGCATCGCTACTTCGTACGGCGGGTAAACAAAACAAAATGTTGCTAAGAAGGTTACCCGGCCCGCGCAAGCGCGTAGGAGAAAATGTGCACACATACACCCATGCAAGAACAAAAACAATTCCTAGACCTAACAAAAAAATATATATATATAGATATATATATATATATATATCGCGGACTCATTAGAGAGTCAGCTCCGCTCGCTTCGCTCGCTTCGTTGAACTGTCAGTCTCACTGCCAATGTGTTCTCAGGCTCACTGCCTATGTATTCTCAGGCTCACTACCTACGTATTCTCAAGCTCACTGCCTATGCAATCTCAGGCTCGCTGCCTATGTAGTCTCAGGCTCACTGCCTATGTAGTCTCAGGCTCGCTGCCTATCTAGTCTCAGGCTCACTGCCTATGTAGTCTCAGGCTCAATGCCTATCTAATCTCAGGCTCACTGCCTATCTAGTCTCAGGCTCATTGTCTATCTAGTCTCAGGCTCACTGCCTATCTTGTCTCAGGTTCACTGCCTATGGCTCACTGCCTATCTATTCTTTGGCTTACTGTCTATGTGTATTCTCAGGCTTACTGCCTATCTATTCTCTGGCTTAATGCCTATGTCTTCTCAGGCTCACTGCCTATGTATTCTCAGGCTCACTGCCTATTTACTCTCAGGCTCACTGCCTATCTAGTCTCAGGCTCACTGCCTATGTAGTCTCAGGCTCACTGCCTATGTTTTCTCAGCCTTACTGCCTATGTATTCTCAGACTCGCTCCCTATCTAATCTCTGGCTCACTGCCTATCTAGTCTCAAGCTCACTGCCTATCTAGTCTCAGGCTCACTGCCTATCTAGTCTCATGCTCGCTGCCTATGTATTATCAGGCTCACTGCCTATGTATTCTCAGACTCACTGCCTATGTATTATCAGGCTCATTGCCTATCTAGTCTCAGGCTCACTGCCCATGTATTCTCATCAATACCTATGTATTCTCAGGCTTACTGCCTGTGTATTCTTAAGCTTACTGCCTCCCGATCTAGTCTCAGGCTCACTGCCTATGTATTCTCAGACTAACTGCCTATCTAGTCTCAGACTCACTGCCTATCTTGTCTCAAGCTCACTGCTGAGGTATTGTCAGGCTCACTGCCTATGCATTTTCAGGCTCACTGCCTATGTATTCTCAGGCTCACTACCTATGTAATCTCAGGCTCACTGCCTATGTATTCTCAGGCTCACTGCCTATGTATTCTCAGGCTAACTGCCTATGTATTCTCAGGCTCACTGCCTATGTATTCTCTGGCTCACTTCCTATGTATTCTCAGGCTCACTCCAGGCTCACTGCCTATCTAGTCTCAGGCTCGCTGCCTATTTAGTCTCAGGCTCACTGCCTATCTAGTCTCAGGCTCACTGCGTATGTCTTCTCAGGCTCACTGCCTATGTATTCTCAGGCTCACTGCCTATGTATTCTTAGGCTCACTGCCTATGTATTCTGAGGCTCACTGCCTATGTATTCTCAGACTTACTCCTTATCTTGTCTCTAGCTCACTGCCTATCTAGTCTCAGGCTCACTGCCTATCTAGTCTCAGGCTCGCTGCCTATTTAGTCTCAGGCTCACTGCCTATCTAGTCTCAGGCTCACTGCTTATGTCTTCTCAGGCTCACTGCCTATGTATTCTCAGGCTCACTGCCTATGTATTCTTAGGCTCACTGCCTATGTATTCTGAGGCTCACTGCCTATGTATTCTCAGACTTACTCCTTATCTTGTCTCTAGCTCACTGCCTATCTAGTCTCAGGCTCACTGCCTATCTAGTCTCAGGCTCACTGCCTATCTAGTCTCAGGCTCATTGCTTAGGTATTCTCAGGCTCACTGCCCATCTAGTCTCAGGCTCACTGCCTAGGTTTTCTCAGGCTCACTGCCTAGGTATCAGGCACACTGCCTATGTATTCTCGGGCTCACTGCCTATGTATTCTCGGGCTCACTGCCTATCTAGTCTCAGGCTCACTGCCTGTGTTCATTGCTTTGTTGTCTCTGCAAAACAAATCCATTCTTGCTTCATTTACACCATTAATGTTACTACTCTTGGAATATAGGACGACAGTAAATCTTTCCAAACATCTGAAGGCTACAGATGCAGCATCAATGTAAATGGGCTTAATGCAACCACATTAGATGCAGTTAGATACATCTGAATAACTGTTCCATGCTTCCAATGCCACATGTTTACCTCTCCTGAAGAAAGCAGAAGTTGTATCACAGCCAGTAAAGCTATGAAAAAAAGGCAATGCCAACGATCGTTCCTCACACCATATGCCTTGTGGCATATGGTGTTTATATGCCAATAAGAAAAGTTTCTTCTTGAGCCTAAAGCAACCTAGATATCGCACGGCGTTTTAGTTGGGCAAAAAGACAGGTGAGGCGTAAAAATTTGGTTCTTTTATCAGGCGTGTCCCCATCACACCAAAAAAATTCCCTTAATCTGCCCTACTACAAGGTCATACTACTGCCTCACGCAAGGAGCATGCACACACATGACCACGGGCTCACATCAGCTCAGACTGCCAATGTGTAGTTTTGGAAGATGACATTAGGACCATACCAATAAGGTGAATTGTAGTTAACAAACCGCTCTATGTCAGTCTACCAGGCCCTTTCCCCATGTAGCAGTAGGTAAAGGGTCTGGCGATACTAGACTATCCCAGTTGATGACTCCCTTTCTCTCTACCCACTTTCTTCCACATCAGTTCTTTTGTTAGTTAGTGGAAGTTGTGTGCATCAAAATATGAAAGAGACCATCAACTATTTTGTTTACTTTGCCATTCATTATTCTTGAGCCGATGGAAGCAAATTAATTTAATATTAGAATTCCACCATATGTTAAAAATGTTACTGCAAACATGTCTTTCAATATGCATGCTTGTATCTACATCAGCAAGGCCAATTTTCCTGTAGCACATTGCCCATTTTTGTGAAATAACATGTAATGTATGTATATTACATTGAGCGACAAAGAGTATAGTTACATGTATTACCAGTGCAACATTTATCACCTAGAACACTGTCATTGACTGTTCTTACTGGAACTCTGATGCTACCATACACGCTAGTGGGTCTTCACTGCACTATCACTGGAAGAAAAGTGGAATTTCCTGCTATAGGAAAGGTTAAGTATAGCTATCTCACAGATCACATGTCCTTCACATTTCCACTTCAGGACAGATGAGCTGGTGGTAACCATTCCGGGTACTGTATAGGGCGTACTTTCCTTCACTATTTCCTGAACATATCCTTGACATAAACTGCACTATTTCCTTTACATGCCATATGGTTTGTACTGCATATATCATATCACATTTCCTTCACATTTCCTGAATAAAAACTGAACTATTCCTGTACATTCTAGGTAGCTGTCTGTGCGAAAATGTGCAGCTTTCCTTTAGATTTCCTGTACTCAAAAACTGCACTTTTTATGCACCTTTCCTACACAAAGCAACTATTCTTCACACACCTTTCCTGCAGCAATCCTGAAGTTAAACTGCACTTTTTGTGCAACTCAAAATTTATCCATTGTTACCAGAATATGAATAAATAATTATGACCATGTACAAATAAATGAAAAAAATGATGCATCAGTCAACAGTTCCTGAACTTTGGCTCCATCTCTGCAATATCTCAAGTTCATCTCTGCAACCTCTTTAGTTCACTCCTGCATTAACAAAGAAACAAGGTAATGAACTCAACGGTAATACTTCAAACACTAGTATTGGTGATCAATGACTTCTACAAATTACAATCCTACATCCACAGATCCAATAACACTTAAAAAATCACCTAGATATCACTAATTAGCGTTTTCATACTTACTCAATAAAATTGAACAACACCGCGCTCTCTACTTGCTGTCGCAGCCTGTAAATCAGTCTAGTAAGATCACACAAGGCAGAAATTAGCTTAATCTTCACTGTGCCCACCACCGCGTGTACGGCACGCATATTGTGTTGATACCCTTTACCACCACCTCTTCTATAACACTCCTGATTACTGAGGTAAAAGGTCGATAGTGCTAGGTTTCAAACTGGAAATTGGTAAAGGGTTTAATTTTAAAACACCAGATCAGAAATGGTAAAGGGTTGCTAATACCACAGAAGTTCTCTACAGCAAGAGGGGGATAATTAGTCTGGCGTAGCCGACCCTTTACCTCTTCTATATTGGGGAATGGGGGAGGAAAGGGTCTGGGGACAGTAGTACTAATGACCAGTTCTAGCGCCAGAATACCACTAATTTTAAAAGTTTACCGCAGAGGTTTACTGGCCTCCAGTAGCGCGCGCGTCTGTGGCAATGTGAAGCATCCGGCTTGCACCAATAAAGCTAAACAAAAATACTGATCCAAAAATGAAAGCATAAAATTATCACATAAATATGTGCGCATGCGTGGTTTAAAAGATGCTGAGCTATAGTTGTTGTTCTGCAAAATGGAAGAATCCCAAAGATGCTCCTTTGCAGTAGATGTAGTTGCCTGCATAGGCTGTGGGTTAAATCTTTCCAAACTACCCAAGGACAGAAGGAGGATGCATGGATCTCACTCAAGTGACAATTCTAGTGAGAGAGTGTTAGAAGTTTGGAGAGAACTTACTGAAAGCGTAGAGAAGCAAGAGGCAGTAATGTGTCGCCACTGCTTTAGAAAGTATGAGAAATTAGCTAAGCTTTTGTCTGAAGTAAGAATGAGCTTGGAAAATTTGAAGGAAGCTAACAGAAGTTCAATTTCTGATCATCCTGGTACACCGAGCAGAAAAAGAAGCAATGAAAGTAATGTCATGGCAGCACGAAAATATAGAGTGGAAGTTCAAACTATTGATTCAAGTTCACCTCCAGTAGCTGTAAGTAGTATTCATGACTATTATGAATTAGTTAATTGTAAGCGGTGTAATGGAGCCTAATTAGAGGCCATAACTTTAATATGCAGTAAATCACCTCTAATGAAAATGTGATCTTTGCTCCTATGGTGGGTCAAATTGACCCACAAAATACTGTGGTCAAATTTCATTTTTTTACCCTAGCTACCAATTGTGCAACCAAGGCAACAAAGCTGTCATTGAACAGGAAATTATTCTGAAGTCTTTGCTAGCTCTATAGCTCCTTCTATTGTGAAGTTATCACTTTAGAAAGTGGAGCCTTGACTTCTAGTATGGCAACTAAGGCTGTATTCACCGCTAAAGAAGTTCACCTGCTTCTAGATGAGAGTTTAGCTGAGCTAGAGCAAGAAGTGTCTCAGTGAGGATGAACAGCAAGACAGTGAAGATGATCAGATATTGAATTAGTAACTGTGTGTATGTGTACATGTGTGAGCATGTGTGTGTGTTGCATCTTGAACTTATCTATTATGTTCAGACAAAATAATCTTGATTCTGGAATCAAGACCAATCAGCAGTTCCATATAATGTTAGTGGAACAGCTAACCAAGTCTCTTTTATTAGCTAGAGCAAATCCAGAATCTGGTGGTGGGAGGAGGCACATGTGCATTGGTGTTTGTTTTAAGTTTCACATCCTTGTAACCATTTTTTCATCATTTTGTTATTCCTAATGTTTGATTTATTTCTTGGTTGGTGTAAATGATAAAGCTTTTTCAATTGGAACCAATGAAGTCAATAGTTTGTTCTGAATCACAATTTTTTTTTTTTTTATCTACCTCATTCTATGCCCAAGATACAACAAGAAGTATAGAGAAATGTTAGAGTGCAATAAAATTCGGATGTAATTAAAGTAGGTGTGGCCTTTTATAATAGTAGGTGTGGCCTGTTTAGACTATTAGAAACCTTGAATAGGGCAAGTGCAGCTTTACTTCAGAAGCATATGTATTTACTTGCCTTTATTAGAGTCTTTATTAATATTTTAATGACCTTTGTACATATTTTTGTAAAATCAGCCTCCTGGTATTCAGTAGTCAATGAGTTAATTTGTGAACTTGTATTGTGATAATTTGAAAAAGCAAAAAATGTTTTTGATATTGGTAATCCGTATTTTAATCTCCTTGACTCACATAAAACCTGAATTAGCTGAGCGCAGAGTCGAACTCAGTGTGTATGTGCGTGTGTGTGTGTGGTGGTTGTGTGGTTGTGTCCCCGCCTTTCCCACTACCACACTTCATCTGGCTTTTTCTATTTTTTCAGCCTCCCACCAGCACATCACTTGCTATGAGGAAAGCTTGTGAGTTCCTAGCCGAGCTTTTTTGCACAGCTCACAGTGCCTGCTAGTGCAGGGTGGTATCAAAAGAATTTACTTTTTTAATTTGTGTGTGTAAATGTGTGTGTGTGTGTGTGTGTATGTGTGTGTGTGTGTGTGTGTGTGTGTGTGTGTGGTGTACTAGCCTTAGCTGGCTGATTTTACAGAAGCACTTCTGTTATCTATAAACATGGTGAATGAGTTAGTTACTTCAAAAGCGTGTTAATGTCTTAAATTCTGTTAAGCTTTTGACATGTCCAGCAAGTTTCCCACAGAGGTGCATAGCTAACCACTCCCCAATAGCTAACCACTTTCCATTACAAAGTCCTGCCTCTTGGCATTCATAGGTGTGGTGTGTGTATGTCTGTGTGTGTGCATGCTGTGTATGTGTGTGTGTGCATGCTGTGTATGTGTGTGTGTGCATGCTGTGTATGTGTATGTGTGCATGCTGTGTATGTGTGTGTAGTTCCACCAATATGTGCACTAAATGGAGCAAAGAATATGAAATGTTATAAGTAGGTAATTAGTCCACATGGTGCAATTAGCTATGCTGATTAACATCCACATGGATGAGGAAAGAAAGTAAAGGTTGATGTATCTTATTACTTTACACGTATAAAATTATGACTAAAGCTGTTTGATTTTGTAGGTGGCTATTGGCAACAAATCAGGTATAAAGCAATATCAACTGCAAACACCGCACAGAAGACACATCAGCAAAGCAGCCGCAAGAGGGCATAAGAAAGGTGTTGCTGATCAGTGCTTTGCTGATCCCAGAATAAGGGAATACATTATGCAGAAAGTTGCACGTTTGATACATAGTGAGATGAAGATGTTGTGTTCAGTTGAAGTAAATTCAGTACTCCAGAGAGATTGTAATGCTATGAAGGAGTTCAAATGGAAAGTATTTATTTCAGAGATTGAATGCAATGCTCCACTGATGTATCAAATACTTATGGCATGTACAAAAACCAAGCAACCCCGGTCAAATCGGGTGGCAGCTATTGGTATGTGTTTTGCAATTTTGTTGAAATACAGGTATTGCCGAATGAATTTAGTTCACAAAATCATAGCATTGTTACTGTATGCAGGACATAGTGGCAAACAGGTAAGAAAAATGTTTTTATGATGATTCAAATTAATTATACTGTTCGGGTAGGTGTATGAGAGGTTGCAGAAATTAATATTCCTGTCAGTTTCTCACAAAACAACAATAAGGATGGTGAAGGACTTGGGAAAAGATTATGACAAGCCTGTCAGGGAATGGAGGGACTCACTGTTGCCATCTCTGCCTACTGATGTTGAAGCTGTAAGTGATGATAAAGTTTATACAAAGGAAGGGGACTAAAATAATATAGCTAGATAATTGGGAGAGATGCATAAGTCCCCCTTCCCCACTCCCTGGATATGACCTTGGCTGTAATTTTTAAAACCTTAATATTATCGTCAATATGTAGGAAACACAAGGAGAACAGGGAGAAGAATTTGACAGTGCAGCATTTTGCATCTTTGATTCTTCTGAATCGGGCACTGAATCAGACACTGAATCAGAGTCTGAGTCTGAAGAAGAAATGTCTGAGCAAGAAGAGAATGATATTAACACAGATGAAATGTTCTCTTCTAGTGATGAGAGCTGCACATCAGATGATTTTGCTCTTGATAACATGACTGAGGATTCTCTTGTATCTCAAGAATTGCAGATTGCAAGACCACCAGAAGTATTGGAAAGATCTCTTCTAATACAAAAAGAATACAGCAAGCCAGCATGGAACGGGTTTCGTTTGTGTGGGGACAATTTAGATAAAAATGTTCGAAGACGTCACATGCGTTCAGACAGACAGACTGAGTCGCTGCACTATTTCTACTCGTATGGTGTCCTAAACAGAATAGATTTTAGTGCTCTATCTGATGTTAGAATTGATAATTCATGTTTAGATGTTAGATCAGTTGCTAAGTCATTGTTGCCGACACCACATGACGACCAATCCTTGAAGGCCAACATTTCCATACTGATATCCAGGATACTATGCACTCATCTTCCTTATTTTGGAATGACTTTTGATGGTCTTGTTGATTGGCATATTAAGCATCGTTATTACAACGAAATGAGCAGCAAATCAGAAGTGGTAAGCTTTATTCATACTAGCTTTACATGAGTGTGTGCAGAGACATCAGTTAATTATGTGTTGTTGTGTCAGGATATTGTTTAAGTGTTAAATTCCAAAAAGCGTGTGTATTAAATGTATGTATGTATGTATGTATGTATGTATGTATGTATGTATGTATGTATGTATGTATGTATGTATGTATGTATATGTATGTATGCATGCACGCACGTACATACGTATGTATGTATGTATATATATGCATGTATGTATGTACTACAGATTCCTCTTGGTGTCCTATTAAAAAATGAAGCAAAAGGAGGAGATATGGTAGATATAATGGCTCATTTACACCAGTTTGTTCCGTCTGTCTCATGGACTGAAGAAGTAGCTGTTGGCGAGGCTGACAGAGTAGAAGTGGTGAATGAAAGGATGCACAAAGTAATTATTGGTGGAGATCAGATGACTGCAGCTAGAGCCAAGTCAGCTATAAAGGCTAAACTTAATGGTGAAACACCATCAAAGCGGCTAGAAGGTCTCATTCCTACTTTGGAGGATTGGCATACAAAGGCAAACTTATTGGGGGTAAGATAAGTAAACAGAACGTATAGATAGTAGATGAGATTAATATTATCTTTTTCTGTATAGGTTCTCTGGAAGTACTATTATTCGGCCAAGTCAGTCACTGAACATGGGACACTTTATCAACTTCGAAACACTATTAATCGCAGTAATGTGGTCAAAGTGCCGATTGAGAGTTTTGACGCATGTGATGATTTTATCGTTTTGGTTGTAGAGTGTCTTATAGTTGCTGCTGCCATGAAAATGCTGGGTATGTCAGAAATGCATGAAATTCCAACTACAAATTATGCTCCCAAAGGTACAGATACTTGGATGGAGCCTGAATGTGAGAGAGGGAAAGTCTTAAATCATATTATAGATGATTTCATGAAGACATTTTTCTCATTTACGTACAACTCTTCTGCATCGGACCCTCAAAGCTCTTCTTCTCGTCAAGATGACAGGATTTACTTGTATGCGAAGCAAGCATTGAGTTTTGGATTGTTTTATCTGGAATTCCGAGATGCCATCAAGGAAGGAGATGGTGATCGAGTTTTGCGTTGCTACAGGTATATGCTGCCTATTTTTCAAAACTCGGGAAGAAAAAACTATGCAAACGAGACCCTAAATTTTCTTCTCAACTATGATTATATTTTATCTAAGCGCCAAGCAATGGAATTTATATGGACAAGATTCATTAACGTACATGGTTGTCCTGGGAAAAACATTCCCAATGATCTTCATTGTGAGCACCAGATACGTATTTGTAAATCAGCTGTTAAGAGCCTTGGTGCAAACAAGACACCCCAGTGCATTCAGCGAGTAGCAGAGGCCCTTGGAACAATATCAGCAGTAATGGACACTTTTGATGCAGACAACAAAATTTCAGATAGTGGTTCTTCTGCTCACAATGTGCCGAACTCAAGAGCTGACATGAACATTATTCTAAAAGAGTTACAAGAAATGTCTATTTTCACTGAAATTACTGGCAGGTATTACCCATCTTTCCCCAATCCAAGGAATATTCTGCATGCGAAACCTTCAGCTGTGATTATTGATTGGATCCAGGGACATGTAAAATTTTAATGTAATTAATGAATTGACAATATTACAAATACACAAATGATTTTTGATTATCAAAACAAGATCCACATTGACAAACACGCTTACAAACATCACAACACATGCACTTGTAATCAGTTTGAAATGGTTTGTAATTGTCTATATTTTGAAATAATAAGTTTCGTCTGCAAATAGTGCTATTATTCTCGTATTGTAGCATTGATTTCTCGCACACAAATTTCCCTCCTCGCTTGTGGCTTAAGAGTAAAGCTAACGAGTGCTTTCCATCTCTTCCACCCCTACCAGTTTCTTGAATATAGGCATCTATGTCTTCGGGTGACCCCAAATGAATTACTTGCCTTACATCGCGACAATCGACTCCTAACCCAAATGAAATAGTTGCACACACTATACGTAGCTGGGATTCTGATCCAAATGATTTGATGATCTGGTTCTTTACCTCCAAGTCAGTGCATCCGCAAAACATTTCCACCAATCTGAATTTTGATAGGTCAGGAGCTCCAGTGGGGTATGTGAACTTCTCTTTTAGCCCATGCTTAAAATACATGTATAGACTACTACAATCATCATACCTTTGGCAGTAAATAATTGTTCTAGGTGCTCTTACTCCATCCGTACGTAACCGATCGAGTAAGGGTGCGAAAGTGTCTATGTTATTAAATTTACTTACGGCATACACAATATTGTTCTTGCAAGGTGACATTACAATAACAATAGGATTCTGTAGGCCAAGTATTTCAGACACGCTGGTACGAACTGTAGTAGTTGCTGTAGCAGTCAAGGCCAAAAGGTTGACAGACTCAGGCAAAATACTTCTGACTTCACCTATATGGGTCAGGATTGGTCTAAATGTTTCTCCCCTGCAATTATCAACAGCCAACATAAAATATACATCTTCTTGCATAGTTTTAATGTATAACTGGCTTGCATTTTTAGAAAAACCTATTGTAAACAACTTACCATTTCTTAACAGTATGTGCTTCATCAATAATCATTCCCTTCACTCTTTGTCTATAGTCATCTCTCTGCAAAAGTTTCCGCCACTTTTTCCGGAGAATCATCTCTGGTGTGAAAAACAACAGCTGATGCTCAGCTCTATACACACTGTCCAGCATAGCTGCACTGGACTCTCCTGTGACACTACCAGTAGCTACACCCTTGGACGAGTAGAGCTGCACCTATATGTACAGTTATCAGCTAGTTGATTAGCAAACTTCTAATAACATTAAAACAATATTTACTTGATCTTCAATGATTGCTGTTAGTGGTGACACTACTATGATGATGGAAGGTAGTGGTGGTGAGTCCAGTAAATAAAAAACTTCTGGCAAGCAGACGTAGCATAAACTCTTTCCATAGCCAGTGGGAAGAATTGCAAAAACGTCATGTCCTGTAACAAAGCTTACTACCACTTCCTCCTGTAAGCTCTTCAAGCCGCTGTATCCCAAGCGCTTAGCTACTCCTTCCGCCACCACTTTTACAGCTTCAGCTCGGTCTCCACTAGCCATACCTTTGTAGCCTCTCAAGTTTGCAGAAAAATTCGCAATCAAACGGCTATCCGTAATTAAACCTCTGCGGTAAACTGCCACAGACGCGCGCTACTGGAGGCCAGTAAACCTCTGCGGTAAACTTTTAAAATTAGTGGTTAGCGCCAGAATCTGGCGCTAGAACTGGTCATTAGTACTACTGTCCCCAGACCCTTTCCTCCCCCATTCCCCAATATAGAAGAGGTAAAGGGTCGGCTACGCCAGACTAGGGGATAATACGCCTGTGTATCTCCTCTTCTAGTTCTGCTCTTACTGGCGTTCATGGATTTTTATCACGGTGAGTGAAAACACAACTGGTACGCTTATAGTGTACTCTGTTGCTGTCCGCACTAGACTAAAGCGGTGTAAAACTGAACAACCGTATTGGTCAATTCAAAGACTGGTATTTCTTCAGTAGTGCCTCAAGTAGCATAGGGCAAGTATGTTAGTACCCTTCTCTCATTTTTGTTTTGCAGTTTCTAATAAGCCCATTAGCCACTGAATCAAATTTCTGTGGTCTTCATTGTTGCACCATAACTGTATTGTACTTGCTAGTGAGGAATTTTTAATGAAAACGATAAGCCATTTTTCTTTTGAAATTAATATATACAATAATATAATCAACAGTTGATATCTCTTTAACTAAGCTTTACTGTATGAGAAATAGTGTTGACTAGTCTCGCGTAGCCAGACCCTTTACCAACCGTAACCGCTACGCGGGGAAGGAAAGGGTCTGGGAACATACAATACAACGACTTGTTCAGCAGCACCCCAAAAAGGGTGTTTAATTATCACATTCCAGCAAGCTTGCGGTATACTATGTGACGTCAACATCACATCTGGGAGGGTGAGAACGTTGCGTGACTTCGTCAAACTGGTGAAGTTGTTTTCGTAGACTATTTATAAGCACTTCTGGAAAGCAATAAACGTACCAGCATGAATAGGAGAGCTGCTTCCCGGCCTTGGCAGTGACGTCATTGGCTACCGCAAGCATTGGAATGTGATAATTGGAGCACCCTTTTTGGGGTGCCGCTGAACAAGTCGTTGTATTGTATGTTCGCAGACCCTTTCCTTCCCCTGCGTAGCGGTTAGGGTTGGTAAAGGGGCTGGCTACGCGAGACTAAGTGTTGACAGTGAGTGATTGGTGCCCTGTTGTCATTCTGGTTGGTCTATCAATTTACCTAAATTGTGCCCCTCTGTCTCGACATGTCGAGGGGGAGGGGGGGGGGAGAGAGAGAGAAGAGATTTGACTTGACTTCAGAGTGGAGTTCATCACTGGAACGGAGTTTGGGACAGGTGAACACTAGTGAAGGGAATTTAACATATGTGGAGTGTCCATAGAACAGAGCCTCCCACCTTACTGATTCATCCATATTTTTACGGAAATTGCTGATGCAACACTGATTGCCCCCTGAAATTTTGAAAATGTTAGACCTTGAAATTTTACCCTTGATAATATACCCTGATGAAGGTATAAATTTTGAACAACTACTTATGCACTACTAAAGTAGCCTGGCTGGCTACAAAATATCTAATGTATGAATGTGTTATGGAATGTAATAATGCAGAGCACAAACTCCAATCTAAGGATCTTGAGTTTAATTGAACTGTATTTAAGCTAATTTTACTTGTGACTCTCTGTATGTAGGGTTGTGAAGTAGGAGGTGAAACCCAACTCCACAGGGTCAACACATGTCCAAAAGTATCATTAAAAGAAGACTCTGTGTTCCTCCGTGAAGAGTGTGCTAATAGCTACTCTTGGACTTCAATATAAGAGGTGAGGAACTCCTGAATAACTTTTAGCCTACACTAATAAGAAAAGAGGCTTTTTACCTTTTATTCAAGGTAAATTATATATATACATACTCTAGTGACTAACTCATACATATTTTCATTTAGTGCACAGTTAGACAACCTGAAATATATAGGGTGCGATGGAAAAATTTAGGCTCTAGTCACTTTACGAGCAATTCGTTGAAATCCTGTATATCGATACACAAATAACACACACACATACTCAAAAATTAATGCACCCATTTGTTTTTAATAGTACATGTCTATACAGGCTTCTGATAAGAAGTGAAATTTGAACAGACATGATGTCCTCTCAATATTAAATTTGAGAGGAGAAATGCTATTTTGGTCAGCCGGCCGTGTAATTTGTGGTATATAGAAAGTAGTACCCTATTCATTTACTCGGCCCTCTCTCTTTACGTTGTACAATCTGCCAAAGATACTGTTGAAAGAAAGTGAGCAGGGGATGATGATAGTGAGACACATACTAGCATTAATTCAAAAATGTAGTGCTAATACATTACATACGTATGTAATAGCAACAAGATTTGTACTTACGAACCTTGGCCAGTGAGCTAAAATTCACTCCTGATGAGATATTTCTGATCTGTAGAATTCTGATTCAACCGCCAGTTTATTTCTACTTGGCCCTTCAATATATTAAGTTTCTCCATATCTCACTCGCTAAATTGTGTGCGTGTGTATGTGTATATAGTAATTTATATATAATATATTTGTAATAGCAAAGGTGCACTCACTGTGGACTTATTCAGAGTGCTTATGAAAACACATAGTACACTAGTTTGTATCTACATACACAGGTCTGCACTGTTAAAACATTACATACATACGTACGCTCAATCCTATTTTATCCAAATACCTCTATTACAGGCACGCCTCTTTACAGGGCAGGGCACAAGTTAGCCACTCAATTAATCAATTCTTGCCTCACAATTTCGCTAATTTGACCACCATTACCCAATTGTGTCAGCACAAGCCGGTTATTTCTGGTTCCATAAAATTGTAGAGAAGCCTACTAAGGGTTGCAAGTGAAAGAGTACTGTACTTAATGCTTGGAAAAAGCCTGAAACTTATTGAATAATGTTGGAGAAAACTACGAATTTCCCTTGTAGCTGGCATTTCTGAGATACAGACACCCTCGGGTCCCACGGTGCCTGGTTAAGAGGGGATTGAGTGTACATGCATACATACATACTTACATACATACATGCACACATACATGCATACATACTTACATATACAGAGCTGGGCAATATTGGATAATCACAGGCGATATGATACTTACCTGCATTATCGCGATAGAGCGATATATGATATTTCATAAATAATATTTAACAAAGTAAATTTTATCTAGACAAAGTTAGTCCGTGGGGCAAGACTATGTTGGCTTTCTTTAGACAGAATTTTAACTTGCAACCACTGCTAGCTACTTTAAAAACTTTGCTAGTACCGCATTACGGACATGTTTGCAAACCGCGAAATGGCTGTTCCTTTAATCTGTCGTGCGCATGAAGTTCATGCATTAGTTTAACGACCCCAACAGTTTTCTGGAAAAAAGGCAATATCAGTTTTTTATCGCGGTGCAACGATAATACCGGTATATCGCCCAGCTCTATACATACATACATACATACATACATACATATCATACACACGTATATACATACACACACGTATATACATACACACACATACATCATACATACATGTATACACAGTCGTACACTATCATGGTTCCTATGTTATCATGTAGGTGAGCGTTTATAAGGGTATACATGTAATACAATCAAAGCTCAAGTTTTATTTTGATGATTTCATAATACTGTAGCTTGAGTGGTTAAACTTATATGAATTTTATGACTGTAAGTTGTCTGACATTCAAATAGTGATTGTAGGTGACACATATTCAGGGTTTGTAGCTGTTCTTGTGCACGAAATATATCTGATAATGTTCATGTGTACGTATGTGCCAAAGTGCTTCTTGATTGAAAATGACCACTCAGGATTGTATCTAGCTGTACTCTGACTTTACGCTGTATATCCTGTGCAGTAGAATTTAGCTGTATCAATGGCTAACAGTACTCTCTTTCTTACTCTTTATATAGCCCACCTTTTCCATGAGGCTTTTCCCCTTCTTCCATACTGTTAATGTGCTCTTGACTTATTTTCCTACTTATGTGACGTTTCACATTTTTTATAATGAAGTACATGCACTGATCCTCTGCTTTTTTGTTGCCTATGCACACACGTAACATTACACTTTGTGTTATGTTTCGTGATTGATGTTGTGGCAACGATGGGAAATTTGGCTAGCTTAACACTATCAAGTTATATTTTCTAAATTTTGATGACCATTACAAAATCTGGGATAACAACAGGGACCCCTCGAGAAGTTGTGTGGCTGTGCTGGTCTTATGAGTCGCAATAAGTCTTAGTGAAGTGAGGAGATTGACTTAAATGGGAAGAGGTAGGAGTTGGACAGAGCCAGTAAGAATCGTGAGTTAAAGATCAAGGAAGCTCTACAGATACAGATGACACCTGAGTTCAGTAGCCTCGACCCAACCCACGGGTAGGAGTAGAACGGAGTAGAGCAGCGCAGGTGTCTCAGCTCTGGCCACTTTCCTCCCTCCAAAGTTACTGCCACTAGGGAAATCCCATACACTTTCAAGTCTTGTTGTAACTTATTGAACACGTGGGAAATATGAACTGAGAGGGGAGTGGCTGACAATGATATAGTCTGTTCACAATCCATTCACGCATGCGTGAGGTAAAGGGTTTATATGCAATGAATTAGGCAAGATGCACACAACTGGGAATATATAGATCGATGTATGGATAGGATTAGAAAGAAAGAAATAAGAGGGTGAATTACATAGCAGTGAGGTAAAGTGTATGCATCACAATATTCATATGGTATGGAGTGAAGAGTCCATAACAACCTGACACATGGGTTTAGAGCTTCCAGGATGCAGGTTGTGCTGCCTGCAAATCATTGTTCAGTATATATTAAACAGTAAGCATACCCTCCAGTAATCTTGCTGCTTACATTGTGTTTAATATATCACCACGGAGAGTTCAACTTCAGTTGACCCCTGAAGAGGACTTCGGTAAGAAGTCGAAACGTTGGGTTAAGTTTTAATTAACATGTGCTGTTAGAATGAGAAAAGTTCCTATTATTAGTATATATACATATATATATATATATATATATTATCTATATATACGTATTTTGGTTTATTTTTCTTTAAACAGCCTGTATATAAATTAGAGCAAGTACACAAAATGAATTCAAAAATTTAGAATTTTTGCATTATTACTGCATATTATAATAAAGCACCAAAGGTGCGAACCCTCAGTGCTACTGTGAGGCTGCGCTCCGGGCTGCTTGATTGTGTAGGAACAGGAACCAGGCTGCCTTGGTACTTTGGTACTTGCTGCCACTAGTTCCAGTTATCACAACTCCCAGATAGATAGCTACCCTCCTGAAGCGTCAAGTGATTTAAGTTTTAATTTAAATACGCAAGTATGATGACATAAAATACAGAAACGGATAGAAAAGACTTGACCTATGACCTTGAATGGACTGGCCTTAAATAGTACAGGCCAGGACACGCCTACAAAATGAAGTTTCTAGAACAAAACTCTAATAAACGCTACACCACACACACTTGGACAAGAATGTCCTTGGAGCTACCACTAATTAGTTCCCCCCCCACACACACACACCCACAAACTCTCTAACTACTTGCTAATGAGTTCTATTATATTAACAAGTTCTTTCAGGCTCTTCAGCCTGCTCCTGCTTGCTTCTCTGTTAGGTATCTGCTTCTGTGGCTCCGCCCTCTGGGTGGAGTCACTCGCTGAATTTTCTGGCCCCACAGCTACCAAGCTATTTCAATATAATCTCAGACCAAAAGAACGAGCAATATTTATTAGTTATTTTAATCAGGCAACAATATAGCTCGAGCAATGATAATGGTACATAGAAACACTGTCTTCATAAGAGAAGATGCTAAACTAGCCAGAAACACTCACCGGTGTACATATTCAACGTGAAATTTAACTTCTTTGAACTTGGTAATTTTATTTGCTCATGTGATTGTGACGTGATGCTATAGGGGGCGTAACCCACAAAAGCTGGTACCTACGCGGTGGTGAAAGCTTCGCATTTTCTCAACAATTAGCCCGAAATAAAAAACAACAACAGCACAATGAATGGTCCTAAATCTTCGTTCTGAGTAAGTTCATACCTAAATCAACAGTTAATTGTTAGTAATCTCCAATATCAGAGCGTGACAGACGGGACGACTACTATAACTCTCTTGCACATACAAGCTGAGGCTTAATAAGCACTTTTGAGCTCATGATACATGTGTCCCACATCTCCTTCAATGCTATCACAAATCATGGCGTTCATCTTGTATGAGTTTATCTCTATCACAAGAATTTAACCTCGTGACTTACTTGATTATTAAATAACTTCCGTCGTCCCCCCCCCCCAACCACACCCCTAATAGCTCGCTTGAACAGCTAGTACAATATTTTAAGGAGTATGAATGAACAACATTCAGTAAGGAGTTACTACTATATCTCATGGAACTTTCATTATTAGCCCTCACCATGTGTGTGCAAAAGGATTACAATACTTGTGTTCTGTCCTTTTGTCTGTTATGCTCAATTACTACACTTAATTGTTAATTTAGGTATGAGCTAATTCAAAACAATTAAGACCTTTTATGGTGATTTCAGGCTGAGAAACACGAAGCTGTCAGCTCTGCATCAGTACTAGCTTTTGTGGGTTTTGCCCCCTATCATTACGTCATAATTACTTGAGCAAATAATTTCTTGCTGTCCATCATGGTTTGGCTTTGTACTGTAAAGTTAACGAGTGCTGGAATTGGAGTTGCGAGGTCAAAATACAAAATGACATACGTACGTCCACACATATTTTCAAACAAACAAATATCCCCGATTTTCAATTGTGTTACCCCTGATAGTGTCTCACTCTCTACGCTCGCTCGCCATATATATATATATATATATATATATGTTGTTAACCTTCAGTGTTACATTTTGTAACTCTAGGTTAACATTGAAAATGGATACTGGTAAATGTCTCTGGCCTTTTAGCTTCTTCGCTTATGAAGACAGCTTTTACATATACTGTTTTCATTGCTCAAGCTATATTGATACCTAATTAGAATAGCCAATAAATCATTCATTTGGTCCTGAGATGATTTTGTAAATAGCTTGCTAGTGTATAGTGGCGCTTGTGGGCCTCCCTCAGTGAAGCTCATGAGTTCCTCCTTCAGGCTCACACAATGGTGACAGCAATTAAGCTGCTGCCACCAGAATCAGTATGCCTTCCCCTCGACAGCCCCCCCTCGAAAGGTGGACTCAGGATTATACTAGTTTAATCTAACGAGATCAGATGGCACAAATGGCAGCTGAGAACTGACTGACTGCACACACAAAACACGAAGTCTTATATGCACAGCCCGGACAACACAACAATGAACAACAAGATGTAGACACACACAGGTGACATGACTTTAAAAATTAACTAAGTCCCATAACCGAAAATACATGTAACTGAATCCAAAACAAGCACAAACATATAATGTTCAATTCATAGTTCCTGGAATGTGGGAGGCCCCACCAATTTAGTTGGGATGTCGTCCCACAGCGCTGAAGGTTCGTACTTATGGTGCTTCGTTATGCCAGTGAACTAAAGCACACACTTTATTGCACAATCTAATTGTAAGCCATATATCATCTCTTATATATACTTCGTTTGATCTGGTTTTATAAATGCATTTACAGGGAGTTTTAACTTCACACACATACTTACTTAATTGTAGAGTTGGTAATTATTGCGGAAGCTTATTAGTAATAAGGTTTAATGAGCTAACTCTAATGGAGTTCAGTATGGAGTAGATATCTCACAGAATATCATTAAGATATGTGTGACTGTGAACTATAACAATTATGTGATAGGTGTTTTCTCTAATTAAAGCACTTTATTACACAATCTACACCATAATTGAGTGAACTCATATATATTGTAATTGTTTAATCTCATATATAAACACATTAGAATACAGAGAGGTTGGTTGTTTCCAACCATAGTGGGCTGAGTATCCTTATAGCTGCCTAGTAGATGACTTTTGCTGTTCATGATGGTTATACTGGTTACCATGACCATAAAGAGATGGATGTGTTTGTTGGTTTAACTTCTGTCCTCCCCCTCCAATCCCCAATACTCAGGGGTTCATTTTGGAATTAATCTAGGGAGGGGGGGGGGGCAAGACTGAGCTTTCATTATCTTAGGGGTCATAACTTTTGTACATAATTAAGATAGTAGAGGACTTGTGATTTAATCATTTACAATCTTCATCATTCACATTTTAACTTTGCTTTTTTGCTTACGAAAGTTTAAAATATTTCAAGGGGGGACGAAACGCCTTCAAGGGAGGGGAAGAGGGCGAGCACCACCCTGGCCCCCCTAAATGAACCCCTGAATACCCACATGCTAAATATATGTCCACATTTTATGAAAGTGGGTATAGTAATTACTGAGTATAAGAATTTCTGAATCTCACGAGCATTCAATATTCTCCCATACTGAACGCTGCATGATGAATGCTGCAATGTGCCCACGTGTAGTTCTTGAAGCACAACCAATTTAAACCATTTTTACTTTGATGCACAAGTCTTCCCCCCACTTTTCCCTCAACTCCCCATCCCCCCTCCCCCCCCCCCACTCCAGAAAGAGAAAATAAGATATATGATTTATGAGTCGATTTGATATGATTTTTTTTTTGTTTATCCGTTTGTAATTTACAGCATGTGTACACATCTAAATCTGTGTAGCCCCACCCTCAAACACCGACACATCTAAATCTGTGTAGCCCCCACCCTCAAACACCGACACCCCTCCTTCCCCTTGCCCAATTCCTGTTCCTACGTCCAACACTGAATACATGGAGAAGAACGGCTATAGTTGGGGAGGGAAGGGGGGGAAGAACTCTGTTTGAGAGGGAAATTTTTCAGTTTCCCCCTCCATTTTTCTGTATCAAACTCTGCTACATGAGAGTATTCATACTGATCAACATTTAATCAATCACAGCATGATGTTACAACTCACTGTAATCTAATTACTATAATTATTAACTTTCAAAAATTCTGAGGAAGGGAGGTTCCATCTTGGGGAGGCGGAGGTTAGGTTTCTATCTACTCTACAGTGTGTATGAAACCCAGACAACTATAAACACATGATTATCAGTCTTTTTTGTTTATGTGTTTGTTTGTTTGTTGTTTTTATTTTGTTATTTTAGATTTAGAGGAGGTCAAGTGAAGTTTCTCTAGGAGAAGATGGCATGATAAGGTTGTTCATTATGAAGTCTACGGAAAATTCCTAGACACTGCACTTCTAACTTTGATGACGGATAGCAGAATGTCTGATCATAATGCTGGAGAAAAATATTTGTTGTTTTGTGTGAATTATTAATTTACACATTCATCATGTTTTTTATTATTTTGTATCCTGAAAAAAGAATATTGCACCTTCGTTACATTGTACACTCACCTACTCCTTTAATTCCTGAATTATTTCATGGCGTATTCATCATTCCATATATTATAGTTTATGTATTCATCTTTCTTAAAAATTGAGACATTGTTAAATGCTAGATATTGAAATGAGAATTTCTGCTAAAGGTCAATAAGAAAGCAGCATCAAAAGTATTGTACTTTTGTCATAAGCTTTATGTACAGTATCCTTATGGTGTGTCGAGGTCTGGTGCCAAAAGCCATATACGGCATTTATACAACTGAGGGCCAAAGGCCTGAGGATAGTGTAAACCCCCGTACTGACTGATCACGGAGGGGTGCAACTGACTTGTACATACCATGGCTCTAGACAATGCACAAATCTTATTTTGATTGGACAGATTTACTTATTCACCTCCTAGAGGTGGGTATGAAATTTATTCACCATGAACCAAAAGTAATGACCTTTGTTTCATGGAACAGTGGTAGACTTCAGAATAGGATAAAATTTCCCCTGATATCTTCAAATAAAAAAACATGCTAAGAAAGCCAGTCAAGTGAAGAAGTGTGCAGAGTATAGATCTAAACTATAACTAGTTATAGAAATGTTGGGCACAGTTAGTCCCTCTACCCTGAAATATTCATTACAGAATTTGAAAGGAAAATACTTTTATCCACAAGAGAAAAGCAACTTAAATTGTTGTGTTGCTGTTACAGTTACAGCAAGGAATAATGTAGAAGCAGTCATAGAGTGGGATTTTTTTTTTAATTTGCCTGACTTGGGAAGCTCAGGCTGTCGTTATTTGTACTACTAATACATATATCTAATTGTACACTTAAGACTTATGATAAATCCAAGTAGCGATCACGTACACATGTGTCATACTTCAAAGACACTTTCTATAGCTATAGCCACATCAAATAAAGCCTACACAATTGAATAATAACCCAAAAATATCTTCTCTGTTGAGTAACTGGAAAACTATCAATTGACCTTAGTGCAACGTTAGAGTCTGTTATACAGTTTTCACATACAATGTTACATTGGTAGGAATAAAAGTCTGGATGTCGTATCAGTAACTTATAGATACCATTATTAAATCACTGCATTGTTTGTATTATCTAGTCTAGTTACACGTCTCAGAATATCTATGTAGCTGTAAAGTTCTAGATTCACTGGTAAGCTAAACCATTCTGACGGAAAACTGACTGGAAAACTTAGTTCACTTTAGTGCAACGTTTAGTGTCTGTTATACAGTTTTCACATACAATGTTACCATGGTAGGGATAAAGTCTGGATGTCGTATCAGTAACTTATACATACCATTATTATAAATCACTGCGTTGTTTGTATTATCTACTATCTAGTCCAGTTACAAGATTATGAATTTGTCAAGTCTCAGAGTAGCTATGTAGCTATATGGTTCTAGATCCACTGGTATAGCTAAACCATTCTGATGAAAATAGTTTTGTTCATCATGCCATTGAAGTATACAGATTGTGTATATTATCAGCAGTAACAGCAATATATTTTATTGCATATTATAGTTTAATAGAAGAAATTCATTTTGCAAAATAATGAAGTAGCTATTCCTACTGGAGGTCAGATAGCTATTTGGGGGTGATGTATGCCGCTTTACTCGTCAGAAGATACCTGCAGGCCCGACACCCCTCAATTTAGTGACGGATTAGGTCAGATAGCTATTTGGGGGTGATGTATGCCGCTTTACTCGTCAGAAGATACCTGCGGGCCCGACACCCCTCAATTTAGTGACGGATTAATCCTTTTTTATAGCTGTCCTTATACGCTTAAAAACCTGCCCATTCGCGCGGTGATGGATTTGTTATCGTTTTTACTTCTCTTGTAACTATAGCAACGGAAAGGTACCGCCCAGCATTAGGCAAAACAACGGTCGTCATTTGTTCAGATACATTAATTGCACACGCAGCGCATGTGGAAAGAAATTTGGTGGGAGAAGAGGCTTGACGAGCTGCTACAGTGGTCTGTCATATTGATTAGGTAGGCTCAGGCGTTAGATACTGCGTGAATTAATGCGGCGGTGGTGTAGGGGTGGGATTAATGTGAAATAACTATAATATACTCTACTTTGAATGAGTTGTGCAAGTGTTAGTCGTGTAGGTTTAAACTATTTTAGTTTAAGTTGTTGTACATTAAGGCAGTCAATACTCCAGAGTAACCTTACAAATAATCTGTGGAATATACAATTGAAGCCTATTGTCGAATACTCTGCTAGCCATTAGTATTTGTAGTAGTCACACGACTGATCAGCAGTGTTGGAAGATGATTAGTAAAGGGGCACGTTTTCTTGGGGTCGGGGGTTAAAAAGTGTTCATGTGAGAAGTTGCCTTGTTAGATTATGCCCCACAATTTTGGTGGCCTGAAGCCCCACTCCCCACCCTCTTCCTACGCCACTGCTGATATCAATCACGGTGGCTTTGCCCCTATAGCCTCCTCTACACACTGCCCAGATTGTGTCACATAATATTTTTAGCTACTACGGGTTATTATGACCATGTGAATAAAACACTCAGGTTTACTGGACTGACTGGCAAGTTGAAGGTCTTGCCCTAGTTGACTTCAGACAAGCTGGCTCATAACCAACCTGCGAGGCAAGACTTACTGGCAAGTGTTTGTTCTTGACGAAGTCCTCAATATAGATGAAATCAAGCAAGTCTCAAGTTGTGGTGTACATGTCTCATTTGAGTTGAGTGTTCATCATTTTGGTTGAGGTGATTGTTCAAACTATTTTATGATGATGCCCAGGACATTCCTGATTTAGGTGATGTTTGTGACCTTCCTGTTGTTGCTGTGTGGCTTGCAGGGTGGGGGAGGGGAGAGAATGGACAGGATATGACCTTTGAATGGGACGTGATAGGGGGTTAGTTTCATTAAAAGTCCAGGTGGAGGAGATGGGGTATGAGTGATATGCATCAGTTTTTATTGAACAGGTGAAGGATGTGGACTCCTGTCACATGGTAATAGACACATGTATGAGCTGGTGATGTTTGTGTGTTCTATTGGAACTGTAGTTCTTGGACTTTCTAAGCCTTAGGACAGAGAAATTGTAGGCTGTGGTTTATGCTTTTATCACTTGAGTGATGTCCACCAGTTGTATTACTAATTTCTTTCATGATTAGTTCTCATGTAGCCACAAGATATTTGATGATAGACATTAGGAGCACTCTAGTTCTGCAACATTTACAATCAAGTTGAGCAGCTTCTTATCAAGAAGAGCAACAGTTTTATTATTAATAATAAATAATAATAATAATTATTACTGTTACAACAGAAATTTATTATAGTCAGGGTTTTATCTAGAAATTTTGTTTGGAAAGGGGTGGGAGGAGTTAGGGCATATCCGCCACCCTTAGGCTGCAAGACAAAAAATATTTACAACTAGCAAGTACCCCATCTCATAGTGGCGCTTGACTTATTGCACAGTAAGAATGCAGTAGCATAAGTTATTTTTATTCATTGTTATCATTCTCTACATCAGTTTCCCTCTTCTGCTCTCTTTTTCCTGAACTATCCCAGCTTTTCTTATCCCCAACCTTTCCTTTCTTTCACCTTTCTTCTCGAGTCATGGAGTCCCTTCTATTTCTTTGTCTCTCCTGCTTCTGAATATTTCTGTCCTTCTATCATGATTGTGGACTTGGGCTTTGTTGAAATGTTGCCTTCTTTTTCGCACTTTCCCCTTCCTTCTTGAAACTTATGCCGCCTTTACTCAGTGATTTCATTACGCCGCCTTCTCCTTGTCCATTCAACCCTCTTTTTAGTGTACTATTAATCACTTTCAACTGAATGGGACAACCTATTCAAGGTATCACGATGCTTTACCACCATACTTTTTAAGTTCGTGAATTATTCATGAATATACACTATTGATCGTTGTTGCTGACACAAGAGCATATTATTATATAGATTCTTTGAGTAATTAGCATGGCATTATTATGAGTTTGAGTGCTGTAATTTTGAGTACTGCCTAACTGCATACTGCACTCAGATACTATTGAACTGTGATAGGTGCTGGATTCGAATGTTGTGCAACTTTACTAGAGTATCATATTTAGATAGTTTCTTCACTATGAGGAGGCGCTTGGCCTTAATTACAATGTTGGTATGATTATTTAGTACACATTGATTTTTAAGAAATTCTTGAGAAATTTTTAATTTATTGAGTGTTCAGGACTTTATACAACAAGATAAGAAGATCACATGTGTGGTAGACTATGCAGTCGAGTAAAAGTGGCTTGCAAGGTTAGGTGGATTCTAAATTAGGAAATATTTTTGAAGGGGAATTATATAATGTATATTATAATATACTAGCATCAAGTACCCCACCACACAGTGGCGCTTGACGTATTGAAGTTATTTTGCTCAGTTATCATTCTCTACTATTAAGTATGGTTAATTAGTTTCCTCTCCTGCTCTCTTCATTTTAACTATCTAAGCTTTTCTTATCCCCCATATTTCCTTTCTTTAGTTCTGTCTTCTTGAGTCATAGAGTCCTTTATCTAATTATCCTGCTTCTGAATCTCTGTCTTACCATCATGATTGTGGACTTACGCTCCACGAAACTTTTGAAACCTACACTGCCTTCCCTCATCTATTCCACCCACTTTTTAGTAACAATTAATCACTCTTTACTGAATGTGATGACTCTTTACCCATTGAAGTAAGGATGATGCTTGGCCAGACTGTTTAAGCTGATGGATTATTCATGAATACACACATGGTCATTGTCGTTATTTGACACACAAGCGTAATATTCAGGGATTCATTTAGAAATCACTTTAAGAGTGGGCGAGGTTGAGTTTGTGCTATCTAAAGGGTGACACAACTTTCGTGCAGAACTATGATGAGAAAGGAGATGGGCATGATTTAAGCATTTCCCTTCACCTTAAATATTCACTTTTTAACTACACATTTTGCTTACGATATTTTAAGAATATTTCAAGGGGGCGAGTGTCTCCCCTGCCCCCCCACCCTAAATGAACCCCTGTTACTATATAGATATTAGTAAATTTTTCAAAATTTTAATGAACAAGTCCAATCCGAGTTTTTTTTTGTTTTTTTTTTTGGGGGGGGGGAAGTTCTCTTGTTGCAGTATTTAAAATTGTGAAGTATTATACTATTGTGAAGTATTATACTATTTTAACCCACATGGCTGAGGGTGTCTGTTGTTACATATAAAATCTTGTAATAGACTGAAAAACTGTGACGAATAGTTGATTGTAACTTTGAGCTGACATTTGAAGTTGATTGTATCATTCATGTGAGAATTGTTTTGCTTGGAGTAACAGACACGTGCTGTGTGTGTTTACTTAGACACACCCTTTTTCTAAACATTCTACTGTGATGCACATGCTTGTATGAGAATGTATATACGCATTGATCAATGTTTCATGCATGATTTTATAATCGTAATATTCATACAATTAAACATTAGCTGTGCTATATTTTCCCCAAAGTTCGAAGGGGGATTGGGGATCCTAGGTTTAACCCCCTCGGTATGTTATAACTAAGTTGTGCTGAAATAGCAGCCAGCATAAGGAAATTGTATGGGTGCACAATCTATGCTATTATCCTATTATTTGCATAGGCTGCAACAACTAGTGGAGTGAGATGACGTAAAATCTAAACTGCTGGAGCTGTTACTTTTGCATATGACATCAGAGGCAGAAGGAGTGGTGAAGAATTCTCATCAATGAAATATCCTTATTGGAAGTGGCAGTAGCTAAGGTATGTAAATGATTGGTAAAACAAGAGTATGGATTTGGTCAAGCGAGAGTATGAATTTAGTAAAGTGAGAGTATGAACTGGGTAAAGCGAGAGTATGGATTGGATAAAGTGAGAGTATGGATTGGGTAAAGCGAGGGTATGGATTGGGTAAAGCGAGGGTATGGATTGGGTAAAGCGAGAGTATGGACTGGGTAAAGCGAGAGTATGGACTGTAAAGCGAGGGTATGGATTGGGTAAAGCGAGAGTATGGATTGGGTAAGCAAGGGTATGGATTGGGTAAAGCGAGAGTATGGATTGGGTAAAGTGTAAAGTGAGAGTATGGACTGGGTATA
>WLWD01003644.1_pt1 | contig 44605 bp, 26 predicted proteins | sample 6712731 | NCBI WGS metagenome assembly WLWD01 (sample SAMN12718690, study PRJNA576275) | sponge metagenome | isolation source: marine sponge | host: Mycale hentscheli | place: New Zealand: South Island, Marlborough, Capsize Point | collected 2014-11-01 | reverse complement strand
CGGTGCTTCGCCGTTCTCTGGCTCCTCACTGTCCCTCCCCCTCTTGGTACCCAGGTTCCGGTACCTGGCATCACTCCTGGAGTTCCCTACATCTCCTTCAGACTCTGAAGACATGCCTGGCAAAGCAGCAACAGTGCAGGGATACAACTACAATTAAAGTCAAAAGCACAAGGCAACGGTGTGTCTTCTAAAGAGTAGCTAACAGCTAACAATAATTTCACTAAACAACCGAACTTTTGCCCTTACATCGAATTGCTTCCAACCCCGTCTCGCCTCGTTCCCTTTTTTTTTTTTTTTTACACCACTTACCGCGTCGGAGCCGGACTAAAGGTTTCAAGTGAAGAGCAGAAAGTTTCAATGAGCCCCAGCACTACTCTGACTTCAACAGGCGACCCAAGTGTTAGGGGGAAAAGCTAGCAAACTTCTCCTTTTGTACTTTATTGCCGGACGCTGCAAAAACAAACACACGTGGTGGAAAAACGTTCTCCCTTGTGTGTGGTAAGGTGAAGCCGGGCGGCTGGTGGGTGTGGCGATGGCGGCTCGGATCTAGCGCTAGCGGTGTGATGTGGTATCCGTCACGAAACAATTAATTCACGTTGTGTCACACTCCACCCAACTGTAGCAATTTTTTTTTGCTGGTGGATGACTACAGTATAATAAATCAATGTAGGTTTGTAAGAATATTATAAGTTTACTCTCAAAAATTAAAAAAAAGTAACCAAATATGATCTTGACAGGTGAATGAGAATAAAGATGCGTATTAGTCTCTTCGGGGGATAATTTTGGGAGGGGGCATGAGGTCTCTGTCCTCTTCCCCCTCACTATGAGTTCTGTGAGGTCTCTTTGTCCCCACTTCTTGAGGCGGCTTCCATCGATGTTTCTCCACAACATTGAGTAGCCACTGCTTAGTGACAGGCTGAGTGATGCTCTGTATGACACCTGGATAATTCATCAAAACAGGGGCAAAGAGGGACAAAGAGGGACAAAGGGGAAGATATGAAGGAGGACAAAAATCATTTGGAAATTTTGAAAAAAAAAATTGAACCATCAACCAAAAGAAAATTAAGGTCAAAATTTCAAAGGGCACTTCACCATTGTTGGTAATATTGTCATATGACATGTGTGAATGTGAGTGGGTGCATGCACGGAAGTTGAGCGGGACATGTGTGGAAGGTGGGTGGGGTGCATGCATGGAAAGTGGTGGGAGCATTGACTCAAAGCTTATACTTACACCTTATCAAATAACCACAAGTTCTTGCAGCTAATTCAATGCCTAAATAGAGCCTACCTACATTGGTGCATACAGTCAACTGGCAGCTAATTCAATGCCTAAATAGAGCCGACCTACATTGGTGCATACAGTCAACTGGCAGCTAATCCAATGCCTAATATTTATGTGCCACTCGCCTAATGCCTAAATATAGGGCCTACCTACACTTGTGTAAACGGTCAGAAGTGTGAAATGCTTATGGTCCATCTCTTCCTTAGCAAACCACATTGCTGCATCACTGTCGCTTACTTTTAAATGTTAAGTGACTTGTCTTGTCGTGGAGTGCAATTATATTCAAACAAAGTGACTATAGAAAGAGGAACCTTTAAATACTTGGCAAAGGAAGTGAACGCACAGGCCAAGAGAACTGAGGTCGCTGCCGGAGGTGGAAGAAAGGTAGAGAGTTGAATAGGTGAAAGCTAATAATGTGCAAGAAACTTGAATAAGATAAAATTTAGTGGATGGCACTAAAATATCAGATATAAATTGTGACTACTGCATAAGAAACTGAGCATGAGCAGAAACATAAGAATCAGATGACAAAAAAAAAAAAAAAAAAAAAAAAGCCAAAGGGATTTGCAAGAGGGGAGTTCACTTAGCTAGAGGTGTGCAGCATGCTTGCTACCACATGCAACTCAGATAAAACCATTTTATATGACACAACAGTTTATCGGTTAGGTTCACAAGCATGTATGTACATGTATACATAAAATACAGTATTTGACTCTAAGCTACTATAGAACTTCATAGCTAGTATTCAAATAATGACAAGTCAGACGACGGTAAAGACTCGTTTACAATCCCACCCAACATTTCTTGCAGCCCTCTTGGGAGTCAATACAGCTGCAAAATGAAATTATTTACATAAGTGCACGCAGCCATGCATGGAGATGTGTTTCTATGTATTCATTGCATCTTTAGAAGGTCTCACTCACTCTCTTTTTAAGTGTAGTCCTAAGTGATATCGTGACACTTACTCTTGGCGGTGGTGAGGCCATTCGGGAAGCTCTTGTCTTCTCTGACCTTCATGAAGTTCCATCCTGAACTCTTGTCCCAGTAGCATTCTATGATGCGACCGTTGTGTAGCTTGGCTTCTCTGTTCCTCTGAAACAAAAAACAAACAAACAAACAACCACAGCAAAAACAACAACAATTGCTGGTGAACATGTACTTGATGAGTGTCTACAATCACTTCATCAACTACAAGCAGCTGCACAACCCTACCCTGTTGCCACACAACAGTAACCTTCCTTATATGCCCAGTCTACATGGTGGGATATGGGGCTGTGTGCAGCTCAAAACCAGTACTTCAACAAATTCCCACTCCCAATACCTGTTTTAAAAATGCTAGTACTCATCACTTAATAGATTTCATTCCCATTCCAAAGCTTTTACATACAAACCTTGAGATCTAAAGTGGCAAATGGTTGAGGGTATCCCCCCACAAATAGCTGCCCCTCCTTCTCTAAAAGTTGCCTACGAAACATACAATTAAACAAGACTTGAAATTAAAAAACAAAACAAAACAACAACAACAACAACAACTCACAAACGGTTAAATTACAACAACAACTCACAAACGGTTAAATTAATTATATTTTAATTGATTGATGTTGTATTTGTGCAAGAGAGAGTGCAACTTACCCAGGCTGGTTCTTCTCCACTATCTTCAGTCTGAAGTCCACACTGTTCAGATCTGAAGGCTTCCATTTCAGCAGTTCATTACACCGACCAGGTAGGTATGGCTGGGGAGGGGGGTGGGAGGGGGGGGGGGGGGGGGGGGGGAGAGAAGAGAAAGTTACCGGGAAATGACACACCACTAAGATTACAAGACACAAGCCGGCTATAACAGCAGGGCAAAATTAGGGCAATATAATAATTAAATGAGGGGGTGGATAGACTTTATTATGTTTGGCAGAAATGATTAAAAAATACATAATTATTTCACTTCAAGAACTCGTTGGTTACAGACATGAGAGTACATTGCACATATGGACACACACACACACACACACACATACACACACATACACCAACACTAACAGATACACACACATCTTTAGCTGGAGAAAAGATGAGTCCATCATTCTTGTGGGACAAATTCTGAAGAAAACTTTCGAGGATCTGAAAGTAAAAGTAACAATACATAGCAACAGAACAGTCCAAGTCAGCTGTCATACACACACACACACATACGTACCATCCTCGTCTCCTTGACGTCCCAGAATGTCTTTGCTCTAATTCCAAATGGTTCTGATGATTTATTTAACAAGCCCTTCTGTGCCTGATAGTAAACAAATATTTTAAACGCACCAACTTTCACAAACACTACAATATGGATATATATAATATTATATAGAATTTTGTTTATTTATAATTTCCCTCAACCCACTCCTGCCACACCCACTCCTACCACACCCACTCCCGCCACATTCATTCCTGTCACACCCACTCCCTCCATACCCACTCCCTCACCGCTGTGTCTCTAGGCTGCATGAGTTCCTTATTGATACAAATGAGTCTGGTCTGATGATCACACTGGGAGATATCTCGACTACTCTGGAGAAAGAAGAGAGAAAAGAAGAGAACAGGAGAGAACAGGCTCAATGGACTGGAGGAAAGCCACTCAGCCAAATTACATACATGTGTGGTACTCTAAGACCAGAACCTTTATTTTACAAATTACATGTGTGGTACTCTAAGCCCTAAGACCAAAACCTTTATTTTACAAATTACATGTGTGGTACTCTAAGCCCTAAGACCAGAACCTTTATTTTACAAATTATATGTGTGGTACTCTAAGACCAGAACCTTTATTTTACAAATTACATGAGGAAAACCAAACCCCCTGTGAATTAGATGATGACGGAGTGTGGGACACCATACAATGCCAGGGTTCACACTGAGCATGCTCAAACATGTTGTCACTTACGTTATACTGCATGATGTCATAAACCAAGTAACGAGGTCGAATACCAGTGGGCGCCTTGTCAAACACAATCTCCTGCACAATAGAGGAAGACGAAGAGAGGGAAGGAGAAGTATTGGTTATTTAATGCTTGTGTGTGTGTGTGTGTGTGTGTGAGTATGTGTTGTGTGCATGTGTGTTGGGTATGTACGTGTGTGTTATGTTGTGTGTGTATGAGAGGAGTGTGTGTATATGTGTTATGTGTTATGTTGTGTGTATATGTGTTATGTGTCATGTTGTGTGTGTGTGTGTGAGAGGATTGAATGGATGTAGTACGATTAGAGAGAGTAAGGTGTGAAAACAATAGGAGTAGATATTGGACAGAGTAGACCCACCCACGCACACACACACACATACACAAAACAGACATACACGCTATAAAATTTAATTGAGCAATTAAAACGAACTATGTCAAGTACAAAGTAGCTGTAATGTTATGCAGCAAATGCCACATCGAATGCATTCTATCCCATCTCTTCAACCCTATACTGCAGCCTACACACCTCATACTTCAACCCACCTTGCAGCACACGGTATTGTCAACATGAGAACAGCACGAGATGGAAACTAAATTCTGTTCCGCTCGAGTAATGCAGGAGGAACTCTTGCAAATAAAAATGGAACTCGATGACTAACTTGACGGGATTGAGACCAGCTGTCCAGTTGGGTGGCATGGAAATAACAAGGAAGTAAGTCATGAACAAGCTGTAGGCATTACGACACCTTGTGTGCTAGAATTGGTAGCAATGAAAGTTTAAACATAACAGAATACAGCATGGGGGAAAAGGGGGATAAGCTCTCAAAAATGGCTCTTCGTTATAACTCCTTCAGTTTATTCTGAAGACTTATCGAATATTGACAAACAATGGGATAACATTACACACATTAAAGTGCACAGTCAGATAGCTGTGCAGGCATGTGCAACACAATGTGGGAGGCGGGGACTACAGACAGACCACCGGCAAGACAAGCCATCACATCTATAGCTTCACTGAGAGCACCAGATTGACTGCAGCACACCATGTGTGTGTAGTGATTCCAGCTGACACACTGCCATGGTGAATCAAAACTGCATCCACAGAATGCTGTCTTCAATTAAAGTTTTAGTGACACAGCATTCAATGCTTACACCGGCCCATTACCATGGTGACCTGAAAAGAAAAAAGAAGAAGCCTTTCCTTTAATTTGTTAGAATTGGGATGAGTAGTCCATCAGTGAGGAAGGAGGTGACCGGCCTACTGCACTGTTCAAATTCTACGGGAATGAAGCAAAATTTATTTTTTAATTAAACAACTCGACTCAAACTATTAAAGGCAGTAAGCTTTGTGACAACAGGATTAAACGCTCTCTGTTTACACAGCCAATAAACATTGGGTTAAGTTAAATACCAATTTATTGGCTGTGTAAACTGAATTATTTCAGCTGATAATTACAGAGACATAACTCTACTGGTCCCATCCAGCCAAGTCAGATACTAAGTCAAGTTTCAAGCAAGTACGTATTACACCTCAACACTTCAATCTGAATACACTCAATAACATATTCATTTTTAACTTTTTCATAGTAATATTACAAGCCATAACAAAGACAGTTCAACCTTGGAAGGTCTTAGTCTGAATGATTTCTCTGAATGCTCTACTCAATATTTACTTATCTCACCACTTGTACTCCAACATACCACCCACTAGAGAGTGTACCACACAGTAGTGAAGGAAGGAACTATGAAGGCATTACCATCAGTGTGCTTTTAGATGAACTACAAAAAGACAGGCAAGAAATTGAAGATCTGCAATTCACAGATTCTTTATAAATAGGGCATCCAAAAGACCGCCAGTGAAAGGGTATATACTAGACCACTACACCATCACAATTGGGGTCAGCTGCATTATCATAATGTAGCCAGGTGTCTTGAATCTGTGCTACACAGGGGAACATGAACCATGGCCTTCTCTTCTACTGAAGATTAGATACAAGATGCATCCACCATAGTTCTGACATTATGAGGATTTGAGAACAGAATGTATTCAGCACGAACATTTCTAACAAGTGTTGCCTCATAGATTTACATATAACATGTACCCCATACAGAAAGAACACCGTAACATGAGTGACCTCACTCACTCACTCATCACTCACTCACCCCATCCACCAGTGTGCTTGTGTGGTGCTCCTCAGGGTTCTGGCGAGTCGGGAACTTCACGTTAGGTATGAGGAAGACAGCATTGTCTCTGTCTAGCATGTACACTTCGTCTTCCTTCTTGATGTACATCATGTATCTGCCACACCCACACACACACATGCACATAACTACAAGTGACTACTTCTGAATACAGTACGCTGACTTCATCAAGTATTCTCTCTCTTTCACAGGCTTTTTTTTTTTTCTTTTAACTATACGGAATTAAAAAAATTGTCAGTCGCCACCAGAAATTGAACCCAGGACTTAATGCACAAGTGCTCTGCCACTGAGCTACGACAACCAGCCAGCAACCAAACATTTCAATTCTGTATTCATACTGTTAAGGGGTACTGCTATGCTACAGTCTCACTTTCAACAGACCAACGGAAATGTCTTTTCTCAAAGATTCTTTTTATCCGTGGAATTTTTTCCAGTGGGCAGAGTACTTGTGTGTTAAGCAAGCAATCCTGTATTTGATTCCGAGTGGTTACCGAACATTTTTTAATTCCATATTGTTTTAAAAAAAGTCTGTGAAAGAGAGAGAATACATTTAATGAGTGAAAGAAGGCTGAGAAAGAAAGTGTGAATACATTTGTTGTGGGTGTGTGTGTGTGTGTGTGTGTGTCTTTTATTTTCTTTATAGATTCTGTGCTTAGCACAGGGCAAGCAAACTAGCCAAAGGTTAATACTAATGCTGCCCAAGCAATAAGAAAGGGGAGACGAAAGAAAAAAAGCGATGGAGAGAAAGAGGAGAGAAAGAATTTACACAAAAAAAAAAAAAAAAAAAAAAATTGATGGATAATTAACAACCCAGTAAATAAAAAATAATAGTGAAATGAAATGAACAAAGAAAAAATGAGTTAGCATACAATGAGACAGCATGGACATGTTAGCAGGGACATACAATGAGTTAGCAGGGACATGTTAGCAGGGACATACAATGAGTTAGCAGGGACATGTTAGCAGGGACATACAATGAGTTAGCAGGGACATGTTAGCAGGGACATACAATGAGTTAGCAGGGACATACAATGAGTTAGCAGGGACATACTATGAGTTAGCAGGGACATATAATGAGTTAGCAGGGACATGTTAGCAGGGACATATAATGAGTTAGCAGGGACATATAATGAGTTAGCAACATGTTAGCAGGGACACATAATGAGTTAGCAGGGACATGTTAGCAGGGACATACAATGAGTTAGCAGGGACATACAATGAGTTAGCAGGGACATGTTAGCAGGGACATATAATGAGTTAGCAGGGACATATAATGAGTTAGCAAGGACATGTTAGCAGGGACATACAATGAGTTAGCAGGGACATACAATGAGTTAGCAGGGACATACAATGAGTTAGCAGGGACATATAATGAGTTAGCAGGGACATGTTAGCAGGGACATATAATGAGTTAGCAGGGACATATAATGAGTTAGCAGGGACATGTTAGCAGGGACATATAATGAGTTAGCAGGGACATATAATGAGTTAGCAGGGACATGTTAGCAGGGACATATAATGAGTTAGCAGGGACATATAATGGTTAAGGATGTGTCGTACCAGGGGAGAAAAACCTTTTCCCCCCTGCCCTCCAGAAATCCTTAGTACTACATTTTGATTTACACCATGATATCAGCATAGTTTGGTTTGTTTCTAAGCACTACAAGAGTCTATTATACATAACAAAACTCATATTTACTCTCATTGCCCTCCTAGAATCTAAACAAAGTTGTTTTTGCCCCTCCTCTATATTCGTTGGCAAACAAGTGACTACTTTTGAATACAGTATGTCTTCAACAATAAGTGGTGTGCATGTGTGTGTCGTGTGTGTCTGTTGTGTGTGTTACGTAAGATGCCAACACTATGAGAACCAGATCATCTAGGGTGCGAACCCTCAGCGCATTTTTACACAACTAAGATTTCTTCGGATTTCTTCAGCTTCTAACTACCGAGGACACACAGGGTTAACAGAAAATACACAAACTACAAGTGATCACATGACTGCTGTATAACGTAACCAATATACATGAAAGGTAAAGGTCATCGCATCTAGCTTGCGCTTGTTTGGAGCTGAAGTTTCTCTGCATTTACTTGGAAACTAGCTCGAAATTTGAAAAGTGGTCAATTTAAGGGACTTAAATTCTCCTGCTGCATCAGGTCATACTTGTTTTAAAGGTTAGTTCTCAGCCATTCATGAAATCGAAAGCTGACAGACAGACACACTACTCTCGAGCATGTACGCTGAGGGTTAACGAGGATGTGACATACAGTACATGGCAAACATTTTCAATTATTTTGCTGAATCTTAGCTAACAGGTCTGACCAGCACCTTACATGTGGTGCTCTAAATATGTGGAATAGTCTTACAATTGTTTATAGCAAATCCAACCATAGAAGTCGAACTAAAGATGATACTTTACCTTGTTCCGTCGGCCTTCCAGCTAACTCTGTATGGCCTTTGATTCAGCAGTCCTATGTTCTGCACGTCCATAGAGACTGGCTGGGAGCCTGCAAACCCCGCACTGCATACACCCACACATGAAAACAATTTTCATCCACAGCTAAATTAAAAGACAACAATATAATAACCAGTAGTGTATATGATCCCAAAATAAAATTTCATGTTGGTAAGTGGTCATCAGCACACTTTGTTCATAGAAAAGACCTCAACTGCTCTCCAATAAAAAAAAATAAAAAAAAATAAAAAGGTTACAGAGGACCTAAACATTAGGCAATTAATAGTATGGTGCGTAAGTTGCCCATCCAAAAAATGTATGGGAAAAATCGCTGTTCAATTGAAATCACACGGTGAAAGTGACATAGCGCATAACTAATTGAAATAGCACGGTAACTAAGTGGAAACTAAGTGAAATACCACAGTAGCAAACGGTAGCTAAGTGAAATACCACAGTAGCTAAGTGAAATAGTACGGGTAAGTGCGCACACGTGCAGCGTTAACCTTGGAAACGTAAACAGTTCGAGTAGTTTCTAGTGGAGACAATGCCATTCTTTACCACAGAAGCTCTACCCGTATTAGACGGAATGATTTTCAACAGATTAGGAGGAGCCGTACGCTGAAAACGAAGTTCCAGAGGAAGCTAATCCTGAAATAAGGAGATAGTGAGTGAACAAATGGTATAGCTACATACAATTGCAAATGACTTTTTAAAAGCTGCCTACTATTAGTGAGTGATAGCACGGTTAACCTGTGCTATTAGGAATCAATAGCACTTGTAAAGCAATTGAAATAACACTCGGCTTACCTCGTGCTATTTCAATCGTGTTACTTGTGCTATTAATCTCGAATAGCATGGTTACCCGTGCTATTACTCATACAAATACACTATAAGGTCACCAATGCCAGTAAACTATATATATACACTGTATATATATATATATATATATATATATAATACTTATAGCACGAGTCAGAGTACAATATGGGAAAATATTTTACGAGCACGCAAAATATTTTCACGAGCCAAAGGCGAGTGAAAATGTGGCGTGAGAGTTATTCCCATATTGTACGACGAGTGTGATAAGTGATTTATTGCTGCCTTGATAAATACAATTCAATTTTCATTGATTTTACTCGCTACGCGCATGCGTAGTGTACCGTACAATATAAACCGTACAATATGGGAGAATACAGAACGCTCGCGTGATGCGGAAATATTCAAGTAAAAATATCAAAGCTGCAATAAATATATATATACACTGTATATATAATTGGCGAGCGAGCATTGCAAGTGAGACACTTACAGGGGTAACAAATTGAGAATCGGGGATGTTTGTTTGTATATATATGTTTGGACATATGTACGTCATCGCATTTTTGTGTTTGCTTGGTGGTCGACCCTGTCCCCATACTCTACTAAACGGAATCCTTTGGTTAATCGATCTTCACCTGTATCATCAATTGTTCACCCTTTGAATTAGGTTGTGTCTTTAGCTAAAGAATAGCACAACCAAATAAGCATATTAGCTGCCTTTACACAGCTTTTTCAGCTACTGCTGTAGTAAGCAAGTTGCCATTTTTTGTAAGACTATAAACTGTGCAGTAATTCCTTAGAAATGCATGTTACTTATTTATTTTTAAGTCAAATAGTTGCTGGGAGTGGTTACAATGGCATTGAAACCCCTTACCACACGCCATTTAAAAACGATGTCGTTTTAAAGTAGCTAGAGTGCCTTTTGTCAGGAACATGGGTCGTTTAGATGAAGCTATCACTACTATAGTCAATGGCTACATAGCTACTTGTAATTACTTTTAGAACTAAATAGACTGATGATGCCTTCTAAAACTAGGTGAACAGGATGCAAGACAATCTAAATGAATGTAGACTTATTGTTACCTTTTATTGTAATCAACTTTTATCAGACTCTATCTTGTGTGAATTACTTGTGGGTCGCTTGCCATTTGAAGCCTCTTATAATCAAAGCAAATAAAAAGTATGCATTGTGTGTGTGTGTGTGTGTGTGTGTGTGCAACTCACCCATCGAAGGCCAGTATGAACTGGCACTGTTGCTGGATTTCTTCTCTGAGTGGTGGTCCCACAAACATTGGACCAGACACTCCATCTACGAATCTGGCATGCTAGAGATCCCACACACAAACAAACACACACGGTACATGTATATATTAGTACCACTAAGTAAATATATTGCTCTCTTGCTCATCACAATAAATCCCACACAACCTTCTTGTTTATGTTTGTTTGTTTGTTGTTGTTGTTTTTAAGACACATGTACGAACATAGCCATAATGTGCATTGTCTGAAGTAAATCGCAACAGTTTGTTCCAAACTAAAACTTCAGTTGGTAAAGTATTTAGCACTCCAGATCGATATATTAAATTAGCACAAATTGGGTTTCAAAAATTCATGCCCATTTCAAAATACAACTATAAATAGATTTCTAGCAACTTATAAATGGCAAGACTACAGTGCTTCAACTCCTTGCCATAGAGGTAATCATCACCACTGCAACACTGTATCCCTCAATGGTTGCAACCGCTGATCATCTAATTGAGGATGCTAAAGTGGTCCATTCTGTACTTTTTGTCTACGTTTAGCAGCGAGGTAAGTTAACTAAGGTATACATACCACCAAATAAGCTAGTGGTGATAGATCTGTTTATTGGAGCAAAGCTCGAACACTTATTGACGATACTTTACCAGCCCATTCAATACTAACTTCCCATTCCACTCTCCAACCAACCAACTCACGTCATTCTGCACTTCTCTCCTCCTCCTGCCCTGCTTGGGTCCAGGACCCGTCTCCTCATCCTCGTCCCCTTCCTCGTTGCACCACTCCGGCCTCTCAGGGATGACAATGTCCGCCATCAACCCAGCATTCAGCCTCTCTGCCAGTACTTTAATGTACGCTGGCTTGTAGATGCCCGGGGGTCGAGACTGAACAACAAGCACAGCCTTATGATAGCAACTATAGTCACAACTGAATGAAATTAGCCCAAATACTAATTGTGGAGGCTAAATTCCTCAGTATTATCATTGCTTCACAGCCTGAACACCATACAAGGCAAAGGAACAATAGAAATTTATTTTTGTTTCAAAATAACCAGATGGTATTAAAAATAACAATCGTAACAAACTCAGGTTGGTTACTACACTAAATGTGAACTCAATCAAAAGAAAAAGAGTGACTAAATCTTTGTTCCAACAAAAAAAAAACTCCTTCTGATTTGTGTTATTATGGAATTATAGTGCATACTTGCTGGTTCATACAGACTACCACTTGCACTCTGCATCTTAAATAGGAATGACAACAACAAAAATGAAAGAAAGAAGAAAAGTAGACAGTTGAATTAAAATTACTTAATTGCTATTTCATACTCGCAAGATATTTTTATTATACTCCTACAACAGAAAGTAATCCAAAGACAACTCATTCCTGGTAGCCATTTCAAAGTACTCAACTCACTGCCTGATCGTGAAATATTGATGAACTCCCACACCAGAACAATGATTTATTATGTACTGAATCGGCCAATTGAGTGCCTTTGCGTAGAAAATGTATTGAATTGGAAAGTATCGTATGCCCGTAATATCCCGCAGTAAAGGGGAAGTCCTCTTCTAAAACTTATTCCTCATTGTCAAGACTGATTGTTCACTCTCAATGATAGATGGCGGCACTTCTAGCCTTTCACTTTCCCTTTCTACTCCACCTCAAATATTAGAGAAAAGAATTTCAATCACTTCATCAGAAAAAAAGAAAAAGAAAGAATAGAAACACTTCTTGGCAGCATCCATTAAATTAGCCCCTCAGTTTCTATGCCATTCGTCCATGATCAGTACACAATAAATTGAATAATCATTGGATACCGCAGGAATATCACTCGTCTGTCGGTGGTATTTACGCTCATGCCTACGGCACTCGTGTAAATGCTAGCCGACAGACTCGTGATATTCTGCAGTATTCAATGATTAATCTATATTTATGACACACGGCACTCAATAAGATGATGAAGAATTATGCCAATAAATAAGTGTAGAAACGTTAATTGAAATACTCAATATATACATCAAGAGTATTTAAATGTGGATTATAAAAAAAGAAAAAGAAATTAGAACGCTTAGACTCTACAATCCAATTCTTTATTTTTTTGCTTGACTTCACTGAAAAATGGCTACTTAAAGGTCTTAATTGCAGAGCAAGCAGTTTCTTTTGTACCAAAAAATTGAAATCAGAGACAACAAAAAGTCAGTGGACATTTCATAACTGTGACTGGCAGCAAACAGGGGTAAATTATAACTGAATTATTCATCTGAATTCCTCTCTATTTTTAGTTGGGCTAGCTTGTGGGTGCTACCTAAACCATTACTAGTAAATTAGCTTACTATACTAAGGATTTACTATTCAACAAAACATGCACGCACGCACACACATACATACCCACTTAAGACTGTCATTGTGTGTGGAACAACAATATAAAACTATACACCCATACTATTATTACATGAATTAGTCCTCACCATACAGAATGCAGAGAATGCTGCTTTGAAGCTGACAACCAAACATTAACAAAAACAAACAAACAAACAAACAATAATCACATTAGGCGTCAATTAATACTCGTCCATTCCATATCACACATACAAAATAAATATGTATAATGCTACATTTCTGCTCATTGTAGGCTATTGAATTTTACTCAACTATACGGCAGCTTTTCTCAGGATAAACACGGCTACATTTATCAGCCAATGAAGTTGATTTGAACTTCAACCCCTTACCAAGACTCACTTTAAATATACTAACACCTGCTATTCCCCTCCTTCCCCCACACACAATCTAAACTTACTCCCAGTCCTCCACTTCCACCAGGTACGAGATAATGAGGAACCCAGTCCTGTTATAACCATGGGTACAATGGACTCCTGCAAGGGAAGACAAATTTGAAATTAATGTAACTTTTTGAACCAAGAAGGAAGAGAGATTAGACATACTGGATGCACTCAAGTGAAGATATGTTTGGAAGGAAGAGAGATTAAACATACTGGATGCACTCAAGTGGAGATATGTTTTGAACCAAGAAGGAAGAGAGATTAGACATATACTGGATGCACTCAAGTGAAGATATGTGTATGCGTGAGAGGTGTCCAGGTGTTCACTTACATGTGCATGCATGCACCAACAAGACAATACACACCAACATACCATGTTACTCACCCATAATTTCTCCCGGGTGCTGCTTGAAGAAGTGCTCAGCTACACGGTTGAACTCCTTGACTTGGTCAGCCGTGGGGGCTTCCCCGAATCTTTACAATGTGAAATAGTGATTTATCATAAACATGCAATCGTACACAAACATCAGAGCAGTGACACAGGAACAAAAACAACTATATGGGTCATGTGACTGGAATGTGAGTGTCATGTGATACATGTAGACAGGACCAAGTTTAATGGGTATATGAAGCTAGAAATTAAGTATTTCATGCAAGAGAGAGTGAAGTAACAATGCATCGCAGGACAATTTGTTCACTAAATTCATTATGATGATCAAATAGTTGATTATGTCAGTTTTAGTTGATCATATTTCCTTGAAGAAAATATAATTCCAATGTTGTATACAATTGGAAGTGCTTAGGAATTTGAAAGACTACATCTTATAATTAAAGTATTATGTATTATATCGGACATCACATTTAACTAATTGTGTTGCAATATGTAATGCAAACTGCTCAAACTTACCCTTCACATTTCAATTTATAATGGCCAATTCCTATTTCGGTCAAGGCACGCTTGTCATAAAATCGATCAGTCTTTGTCAGATCCACAACAAGACCCATTCTTAGCTGCAGGCCTTCTACACTGCTCAAAAGCATGGATATGTCAAATTTGTTTGCTTCAGGGACGTCCTCATCGTAACGAGAAGACAAAGGTGTTTTGAAAGGTAAAAAGCGCCCTAAATTTCACACTTGCTGGATTGAAATCATCTTAAGGAGTATGAAACTCACCTCCAATTAATTTGCCCTTCCTCGGGCAGCTCAACCACCTCGGAGGCACCGACATTTTCCTTTATTTCCATATACCCACGACAGGTTACTCTCACAAACCAGTGAAGGTACTGGTCGTCGAACTTGTTTGTTGCGTCCATAAGAAGGCCACACACCCCTTTACACATATTCCGCACACTCATCTTATATTTTCTCGCACACTCCCCCATACCCCTTACCTGCCACGCCTTCTACGTGTGTACGCGCGTGGCGGGCAGCCGCTGTAATCGTGTACATCATCTCTTGTGGTTTTCGAGTTATAAAAGGCCCCTCGGTTGTGTGTGTGCCAGTGAGGGGTTAGCCACACCTAAAGAGAGGTCCAGCTATTCTTTGTTTGTTGTTAGTTGCTATTTCACCTGACCAAGATGGCGGCTAAACCCCGCATCGAGAGATTGCAGTCTGTGGTAAGGCATACTTTTGCAGCCACCTTTAGTAGCCATTTTCTAGAATCCAATTGCATGGAATGGACGAGTTCTCTGCAAACATTTGAAATTAGCTGCTGAATTTATCTGACCAATGGACTGAGTGGGCATTAACTGAGAGAGCTGATAGTGTGGTGGGGAAGAATTGAGAAGCCTTTGCTTTAGTTCTTCTTTATAGCTGGCTTCATGTAGAGCACCAGGTGTTTTTGATTTTAAACTAGTCACGGCATCTACAGAGAAAGATGAATTTACCAAAGTATTCATGGCAGGTTCACAGGTTGTCATATGCTTTTCCTTACAGTAATGAATAAAGGCTCAATTTTGATTAGCATTTTATGTGCAATAGGTGTACATGTTAGCTGGGTTTTGACTCCAGGTATAGATGCTTATGGATAACTCTAATCTTTCTCCCCGTATGTGGTGGGAGTGTAAACAAACTTTTGATCCGTGCAAGCAAAGGAGCCCGACCACTTCCCCTTCCATCTCAGCTAGTTGCATTATGTGAAGTATGTTATTGAGATAATTATATCTCTTGTCTTGTGTTTAATTCATTCATCGCCAGGGTTACTGACAGTAGTCAGCGTGAACTCCAACTCGGTGTGGAGCATAGTTGTCAAGTCACACCTTGGGGACCCAGCTAGGCCCAGAGTGATCACTAATGACTACTGTCTAACACTGGGAGCCAGTGATTTTCAAATTGTCATTTCCCTTCTTCTTTTACAACCTTCCTTCTCGAATATTCTGTTGTATGTAGGTGCTGCTAGACGACAGTGCTGCTCTGGAGATAGTCCGTTCTGACTTGGATGCTCTGATAAAGACTGCAGGCTCTGACAGGAAAGATGTACGTATGTTGAGCAATGGAGTCTAGGTGGGAGGGGCAATTGGCTAGAGGGGCGTGTCTGAGCAGTGGGATTGTTGATTAGGTGGGAGGGGCAATAGGCTAGAGGGGCATGTCTGAGCAGTGGGATTGTTGATTAGTGGGAGGGGCAATTGGCTAGAGGGGCGTGTCTGAGTGGTGGGATTGTTGCTATATCCAGCTATTGTTTGTTGTGATTTAAGTGTCAGAAATGTAATGCTTTAATAATATGTGACAGTACTTGGGAAAAGGGACCAATTACAAATGTACAGTAGAGCCCGAACACCAACAAAAAAATGTTTTTTTTTATTTTCTTTTTGTTGGCCCACTGGTATCTCCTACCCTTTAGCTACACTGACACCAAATTTGAGTGGCTGAAACCGTTGTTAAAGGTCCAAGCACCCCGTTTAAACACAGCCACCTTTTATTTTATTTTTTTGACCTTCCTTGCGTGCACGGAAATCCAACCCGCGAGTAATTGAAAACGTGGGTGAATTCAATTTGTTGCCTAGCAACAAATTACCTCGACCTCAGAAAATTGCAGGTAAATTCTTATAAGTTTTTGTTATAGCATTCCAGCAACAATAGAAATAATAAACGTGAATAATCAAGCTATATAAGTTGATGATGCTATTTATGGGGTCTTGTAATTGGGAGTCAGCAGATCTGGAGACTCTCCTGGGACTATTATTGTGTACATAGACACTGGAAGAATCAGCAAGTCTCTGACTAGACAAAGGTTTCAGTGATGATAATTTCTAAAAGAGTGACTGTATTACAGTTACCATGACTTACTGTAACTATCAAACTGTTGGAAACCGGGAAAAAAAAAGAAGAAGTAGCACAAAGCGGCCTGCAAAACTATGTCTATACTCATCTAGTGCTACTTAAAGCTATACCTGTTTAGTACCCTTACACAACATAGGGTTTGAACTGAGTAGGGCCTCCCCCATAAACGAAGTAAGTGGCCCCAACTATAACTTACTGCCGTTCATCTGAGCACCGCCATTTTCCAAGCACAAATAAAAGTCTTACGTAAGCCGTAACCGGACTTCCGGTTAGATTACGGAATTCAACGTTTACTCCGCCAGAAATTGAATAAGAAGTTTTAATTGCAGTTTTCTCGAAATAACTGTGCTCAAGTTGATTAGATTGCCGCTCGTATATTTAGTGAACCAAGCAGTGCCTGCCTATAAACTTGGTACTAAAGTACTCCATATGAAGTGCTCTACACAGTGGTATAAATAACTCATTTTTCAATTTTTAATGCAATTGGTCCCTTTTCCCAAGTACTGTCACATATAATTTATTCCCTAATTGCATCATACCCCTCATCCCCTCCGCCTGATGTTATTGCTCAAGGTCTTTCTCACACTTTCAGCTTCCCAATAATTGTGCCATTTCATCGCTAACTTGTTTTAAGGTTTTCTAAGTAAAGTGTAAAGCATCTGTAAGCGTGTGGTCAAACTGGAATCTGTGTGCACGCTAGGCGTGAACAGGTTACCATGACAACACTGTTGTCACTTCCAACAACAGCGTTGTCATTTACGCATTTCGATCTGTGCTTTGGCTCGCTGGGGAAGCAAGTCTGCTCAACGAGGTCTGATGACTAGTGATTTTTAGTCGGCATGCCAACAAGTGTAACCACTCCATCTGTGGGTGGGGATACTGTTGTTGTGAGCAATTGAGATCTGTTGGATCTCAAATAGATTATATATCATGGACTGTTCCCACTTGTAGGGCCCTCTCTACAGCTCTTGTGTCTGGCTTCTATCCAGTGACCACAGAAGTTTCTTCTTGTCGTACATGTATCTAGTCTTTTTTTTAGTAGCTATGAGGAACAGCTTGTTACCATGTGCAAAGTTGTGTTCACACGTAGTTTTGTTTTTAACAACATGTGGTGTTTGTAGTATATTCTCTTGCAAGTACTCTCAGAGTTGTATAGAGGGGGTTGTTTTTTACTAGTGACAGGATGTTGTTTTTCTACTTCTTTTCCTCCTCCTCCTTCTCTTGTTTTTTGACCTTGGCAGTCAGATGGTCTTTGGTGCCACAACAGTAGCACATATTTTGGTAGTCACATTTAGTTTCACTAGTCCCTTTTAAATGCTGAATGTTCATACTTGTAGATGCAAGTTCATGCACTTCTTGGCAATAATACTGAATTTCCATGGAATTTATTAATGTCATGTACTTGTTAATTCTCAGTGTGCATTCGTGTTAGGGTTTGATATTCACTTTGTCAGTCAGTCATTAAACCACGGATCTTGAAGACAGTGGCCTCCTGAGCATTTAAAGCGGCATCAAATTGTTGTACTAGACAATTCAAGCCTTATTAATGTGCCCCAAAAATATCATTCTGATTTAAGTGTCCAGAAAAAGCTAGTTTTGGCAGTACAGTCATAAATGTACTGTGGGTAATGCCTGTAATTACGTCGTAATCATGGGGGCAGATGATTCCTTGAGAAAACTCAAGGTGAAAATTTTGGAACGTGTACTAAGGGGGTGTGGTTTACAATGAGCATTGTCTTCTTTCTCTTATTAGCAATAAATGTAAGGATTAGAATGGAGGGTATTTAAGATTACAAAAAAAATTAGTGAACCTTTATTGTGTGAAATATGAGTTATAACTCAGCTAGCTTACTCACCATTTCTGACTGCATGCACACCAATAAAACTTCTATCTTGCCTGGGTGTTATATTCATTAGCTAAATAGTATGGCTACATACCAGAAGGTTTAGCTTTTAGTATATATATGTATGTTTGTTTGTGTGTGTGTGCACTGATCCCCAGGAGCTTGCTGCCAACTTGGACGGGTTTCAGAAGGTTTTCACAAAGTTCCTCGCAGATCGCCGAGTCGGCAATTCCATCCACTGGGACAAGATCCAGCCCCCCTTGAAGGACTCTGTCATCTCTTACCCAAGAGTGGACGTACCTCGTGGCGAGGCTAAGGTCTTGCTCGACAAGCTGGTTGTCCTCAAGCTCAATGGCGGACTGGGAACAAGCATGGGCTGCGTGGGACCCAAAAGTCTCATCTCGGTCAGGAGCGACCACACGTTTCTGGACCTGACAGTCGAACAAATTGAGGTATGGATGTGTGTGTGTAAGTGTGCGTTGTTTTGGTATGTGTGTGTTGGTTTGTGTGAGTGTTGTTTTTGTGTGTGAATGTGGGAGTCGGTTGTTTTTTTTTTGTGTGTGTGTGTTGTGTGTAAGCGTGTTTTGTTTGTGTGTGCTTGTCAGTGTCCGTTTTATGGGTTTACTTTTCAAATACTACATTCTTGCAAGTAACTAAGTGGTGTTAATGAGGCATTATTAGGTCTAAAGTGGTAAAGGTGTCTATACAACATGTGATACACAATACACTTTTTTTGAATGGATGGAAATTCATGTGACATCTTCCATAAAAGTGTTTGGTAGCTTTTTCCATGCAGTTCATTTGATACAATTTTAAGTTCCATTTAAACAATTTTTGTACCCAACACTGTACAAGCTGCAAGGTCAATAAGAATTACTAACCTTGTGTGTGTGTGTGTGTGTGTGTGTGTGTGTGTGTGTGTGTGTGTGTGTGTGTGTGTGTGTGTGTGTGTGTGTGTGTGTGCAGTACTTGAACAAGGAGTACGATAGTAACGTTCCGCTGGTGTTGATGAACTCTTTCAACACACACAGCGACACAGAGAGGATCAAGTTCCGCTACGAGAACAGAGTGGACCTGCACATGTTCCAGCAGAGCTACTACCCACGCATTCTCAAGGAGACCCTACGACCATACCCTGAGAAACTCAACCTTCAAAATGGCGGGTAAGTACAGGATTTTACAGTTGCAGTTAAATCAAGCGCTTCTGAATCTCTTTGAGTTGCTCTTTATATAGAAAAAATACTGCTGGTTGGAGGAAAGGCTCAAGCTTTATTATTTTTTATTATTTTTTTTTTTTAACTATGTTTCTTACAATAGTTAAAATGAACTAGACTCGTGAAGGGAAAGTAAAGATAGGGTTAAAGAGAATTGGGTGTATTGAGCTTCAGGTCTCCCTAAGCTGCAAGAAGAAATGGTGTTCTGTTTTTGTTGTTGGTGAAACAGTAGGCAAGAAACACTGTTAAACCGTCTCAAGTTATCAAGTACATCTTAACCCTCTCACCGGCAGATAAAATTCAGTTATTTTATTTTCTCTAATGAATAATGTTTAAAAATAAATATAAAATCAAGAGTTCAAAAAAGTACCTAGCAACCATATATCACGTGAAAGTACATGTATTGTTCAACATTTTTGGTCAAATTTGGTTGCTTAGCAGCAAACCACAAAGTGGTTTTGGGGACCACAATGTAACTATATCATAACAAAGTGATCTGTATGCTTCCAGTGCAATATTAGCAATTGTTTGTGCATGATTAGATATTTTTTACTGTTATAATAGACAGTTATCTCAGCCAGCACGACACCAGGAGAGGCGTGACTGATAGCTGGGCAATAGCTGGGCAGAAGAACTTCAAGAATAAAAGAATATTTTACTAACAATTCCAGTCCTCTGCACACACTCACTCCTCTCTCTAGCCACATTCTTACTCATACTCTTTCTTTTTCATCCATTCAATACTTTGTCAACCTTTCTTCATGCTTTCAACATAATCAGTATTTACCATCATCTCAATATTCTGACCTTGCAGAAGTAGAGACGTCATCCTTTGAATGAATAGGAAGTCCAAAGTAATTCAGAGAGCAAAGGTAGCTCAGTCAAATCATTACTCATTGTTGGGAGTTTGTAAGAAAAGAGTTTACAGCTGTGACCAAATTAGCGCCATATTCCTGGGAAAGCTATTGGGCATAATAAAACTTACCGCCATGTTCCCGGGAAAACTATTTCTTACTTTTTCCTCCAATATACTGCGTAAATAGCTGCTTTTCTTACCTGGAATTTCAAGTTCCACATCCTCTTTGACATAGCTGCTGGTATGTTCGCTACCTACAGCGCTCTAGTAGCTCTCTAGTTGAAAACTAGTAGTTTCCTCAACTGCCAATGAAATGACAGATTTAGCGAGCAAGTCCAACTCTCTATCCTCGACAGTAGTACCTCTGCGGTAGCTATATAGCTCCTGTGCCCTTTCCCTCTCACGTTCGCAGCCGAAAACGTCGTCGCAGACAAGATCCACCGCCTCAGTTGCAGACAAATTTGTCGCCATTTTTCGAACTAACGTCAAGTTTATTTTTAGCCCGACTACCTTAGTTACGTAGTAGCTATTTCTATTCTAAAAATACATGCAATAGAACAACACATTAGCCGTGCTCTGGACGCTGCAGCTAAGCTTTAGCGTTTATTGTTTAGGGGGGAAATATTTTTTCCCGCATTACGTCATTCTTGAGCGCCTATAGGCGCTTGTGCCGGTGAAAGGGTTAACCATGTTTATCTTAATGGGTTGTTTTTTGTTCAGCTAAAGGCTTCTTGTACTGAGCTCATAAGCATTCTCTCTCTCTCTTTTTTATTTAATTTTTAATTTTTTAATTTATTTTATTTTATAGTAGTGTACTTTTAGATTACACTGTCTATTGCCAATACATGCTCACTCTCGCTCACTTTTTTTCTCTCTCTCCCAGCTGGTACCCCCCAGGCCACGGAGATGTTTACCCATCTTTGAAGAGGTGCGGTCTTCTAGAAAAGTTCATTAAGGAAGGCAAAGAGTTCATCTTTATCTCCAACATCGACAATCTCGGTGCCACCGTGGATGTCAAGATCCTCAACCTCCTCCTCCATCCCAATAACGGCCAAGATTCGTGCGACTTCCTCATGGAAGTGACGGACAAGACGAGGGCCGACGTCAAGGGCGGCACTCTCATCAGGTACGAGGACAGACTACAGCTGCTGGAGATAGCACAGGTAAGGTGTGGTCAGTGAGAAAGAGTGGGAATATGAGCACGGAAGATTTTTTAATATATGGTGGGGGTGTTACTTCGGGGGAATTTAAAAAAAATTTAACTCTGCTTTAATTTAAGGTCTTCATAAATTTGTCATTATTTTTGAAGATGCCGTAACAGTGTTGGCTGCTCCTTCAGAGTGTCTGTATTCTACACTTCTGATGACGTTATAAAATTAAGATGGTCCCAGACTGGACTTGTTGTCGTGCTTATTATTCTTATAGACATTCAGTGAAGCATTTCAACACCCGAACACAGTAATAACGATTATATTATTATTATTATGAATAATAGCAAATTTTCTCATTTTAACAGCCAATATGTTAATTAAAACTTAACCCGATGTTTAGACTTCTTGCCGAAGTCCTCTTCAGGGGTCAACTGAGGTCAAACTCTCCGTGGTGATATAGTGACACAATGTAAACAGCAAGAGGATATGCTGACTGTTTATTACATGGGAAGAGGTAAGAGTTGTAGACAGAGCCAGTAAGGATCACGAGTTAAAGATCAAGGAAACTCTACACATATAGATGACACCAGACAACAAGAAGTTTAACAGAGACATAGGTAGAGCTTCCAGGATGCTGGCTGTCTATGCTGTGTGCAAATCACCCTCCAGGATATAATAAACAGTAAGCGTGTCCTCCAAAAATCTTGCTGTTTACATCGTGTTATTATATCACCACGGAGAGTTCGACCTCAGTTGACCCCTGAAGAGGGCTTCAGCAAGAAATCTGAATGTCAGATTACTTCACTTCATTGAACTATATTATTACTCAATAAGTTCCCCTGACTCCAATTACAAGTTGCCCCTGACTCCAATTACAAGTTGCCCCTGACTCCAATTACAAGTTGCCCCTGACTCCAATTACAAGTTGCCCCTGACTCCAATTACAAGTTGCCCTGACTCCAATTACAAGTTGCCCCTGACTCCAATTACAAGTTGCCCTGACTCCAATTACAAGTTGCCCTGACTCCAATTACAAGTTGCCCTGACTCCAATTACAAGTTGCCCCTGACTCCAATTACAAGTTGCCCCTGACTCCAATTACAAGTTGCCCCTGACTCCAATTACAAGTTGCCCCTGACTCCAATTACAAGTTGCCCCTGACTCCAATTACAAGTTGCCCCTGACTCCAATTACAAGTTGCCCCTGACTCCAGTTACAAGTTGCCCCTGACTCCAATTACAAGTTGCCCCTGACTCCAATTACTCCAAGTTGCCCCTGACTCCAGCCCCTGTTACAAGTTGCCCCTGACTCCAATTACAAGTTGCCCCTGACTCCAATTACAAGTTGCCCCTGACTCCAGTTACAAGTTGCCCCTGACTCCAGTTACAAGTTGCCCCTGACTCCAATTACAAGTTGCCCCTGACTCCAATTACAAGTTGCCCCTGACTCCAATTACAAGTTGCCCCTGACTCCAATTACAAGTTGCCCCTGACTCCAATTACAAGTTGCCCCTGACTCCAATTACAAGTTGCCCCTGACTCCAGTTACAAGTTGCCCCTGACTCCAGTTACAATTACAAGTTGCCCCTGTTACAAGTTGCCCCTGACTCCAGTTACAAGTTGCCCCTGACTCCAATTACAAGTTGCCCCTGACTCCAGTTACAAGTTGCCCCTGACTCCAGTTACAAGTTGCCCCTGACTCCAATTACAAGTTGCCCCTGACTCCAATTACAAGTTGCCCTGACTCCAATTACAAGTTGCCCCTGACTCCAATTACAAGTTGCCCCTGACTCCAATTACAAGTTGCCCCTGACTCCAATTACAAGTTGCCCCTGACTCCAATTACAAGTTGCCCCTGACTCCAGTTACAAGTTGCCCCTGACTCCAGTTACAAGTTGCCCCTGACTCCAATTACAAGTTGCCCCTGACTCCATTTATAAGTTGCACTTGACTCCCACTATCCATGTCCCTGTGCTACATGTTGTTCTATGCCTCAGGTTTCCAAGGACCATGTAGATGAGTTCAAGTCCATCAAGAAGTTCAAAGTGTTCAACACTAACAACTTGTGGGCTAGACTCAGTGCTATTGACAGTCTGTTGTCTAGCAACAACTCCTCCTTTGAAGTCATCGTCAACAAGAAGGTTAGAAGAGGAGGCAGCTGTAGTTGCTGTTTATCAAGCATTGTTGTTGTTGTTGTTTAGACATTAAATGGAGGTGTTAATGTCATCCAATTAGAAACAGCTGCTGGTGCTGCCATAAGAAACTTTGACTGTGCAATGGGTAGGTGGGATTTATTGCTCTTAAATGTTGTGATTTTTTATGTTGTTGTTGATTTATGTTATTTGCTTTGTTGTTGTGATTGTTTTGTTTTGTTTTGTTTTCCCCTGGGAGTCCAATACAATCCTCTGATCACTGTATGGGTTTACTAATAGCACTACGAGTGAATTATATTTCTTTATGAGTGTAGTGTTTTGTGAGTAGTTTATTGGTCAAAGCAATGAGAGTACTACAATACTACGCTTGATAAGCTTTTCCTTATCCAGCCACATAGTGATTCCACCTTTTAAATAATTTTTTTTAAATACAATGGATTACTATGTTTCTACTGATATGAACAAAATAACATGTATAGGTTATCAATTAATCACATGATGCCGCATGGGATGGGCACCCGACTTTTTTTTTTTTTTTTTTTTTTTTTTTTTTTTTAATGGCTCATGGTCATGTTGTCAGTTTCATATTTACTCAATGGCTCAGGCGTACATCTAGAGACAGTCTTGTGAGTGCTTGTGAGTTTTGGTAAAAGACTTGAAAATAAGTGAGTGCTTCAAGACATTTAGTCTCTCTCTTACTTGTCCTCTTCAGGAATTAATGTCCCCAGAAGTCGGTTCCTCCCAGTGAAGAAAACTTCAGACCTGCTCCTCATTATGTCTAACCTTTTCACACTGGGAAACGGCACTTTGTCAATGAACCCTGCACGCCACTACCCCACATTGCCGCTGGTCAAACTAGGCGATCCCGACTTCACAAAGGTTCATTAAAATTTGCTCGTTTTGTTGTTGTTTGTTTGTTTGTTTGATGGTGGTCATTTGGGATGATTCTTGCTGCTGTTGTTTCAGGTGAAGGAGTTTTTGGACAGGTTTGAGAGTATCCCTGATGTGCTGGACTTGGATCACTTGACAGTTTCTGGTGATGTAACATTTGGTAAAGGAGTGTCACTGAAGGTAAGTGACGACTAAGGACTGATGGTGACTGATGGTGGATGGATGAACATGTGATTTATTTTTAGACTAAGGAAATTTTTCTCTAGATATCGGGGGGGGGGAAGGGAGTTGAAAAAGTGATATTTCGTGTAATTGAATTCAATTTTACTCAACCAGCAATTTAAAGAAAGTTAAAATATAAAATCGTGTTTTCTTAGCTAGCGTAATCCCCATAAATACATCTTGTTATAGTAACTGTTGGCATCAATGGCTTGTGGCTATGGAGTGCCAGATGGAAGGCAAGTCTACGATTAGGAGTGGAATTAGTTTCTAAGTTTCAGAATTAACAGCGTTCAATTGCATACTATATGATGTCGTGGTTATAAATATTGACAACTTTCTTCCCCGTAGTAAAGTCACTGATTGTAAATTCTATATAGTACTACGTAGTAAAAAATATGTGGTTATAAATAGTTGATAAATTTAGTGGGATTTTTTCCTGACATTGAATAAATAATAATAATAAATACATGACATTTCAACATTCCAATCTAGTTTATTCAATCTTCCTTGGATAAAAAGCTGTTATGTTGTTGTTTTGTAGGGTACTGTCATCATCATAGCTAATCATGGAGACAGAATTGACATTCCTGCCAATGCTATGCTGGAAAACAAGATCGTATCAGGGAACCTTCGCATCAGGGATCATTGATCTAATGTGTGAAAATTAACTTTTTATTGTTATTAAACTGAACTTGGTTTTTTATGAGTGTAATTTCATACTGTTACATTTATGTTTAATGAAAGGTTGAATTGTTGTCTAGTGGGGTATCCTTAATAGCAGAATATTACCACCTCCAAAGCGAAAAGATTTTTTTTTCCTCGCAGTGCTGTTACGTTACCCTAGTGTGACTTTCCGTTTTTAGACGATCACTTACCTATAACTGCTGCTAATGTTAAAGCGGCCGAGCCCGTCTTTCCAACAGCGAGAACCCAAGAAGATTAGGTTGGAGGAGAATGATTCGGACATCAACCCATCGCCAGGTGAAGAGTGCGCCTTAAGTTCTGAGCTTCGAGTCCTTGAGCGGCCTATTTCTCGCCAAAATGCCGCCAGAGTTTTATCGTACAAGAAACCAAAACTTGGATTGAACCTGGATTACTACCCGAAGTTCTTCAATGCACCCCAAGCTAGGTTATATTTTTCAGAGCTCGAGAAAGACCTCAAACTGTTCCTAGATGCCTCTCAGAATGAGGTCAAAGTGTTTGGTAAGGTTCACAAAGTACCTCGTAAGCAAGCAGCATTTGGAGACCAAGGTTTGTCCTACACATTTTCTGGAGTTCGCATTCCAGCAAACCCATGGATTCCCATCCTTGATACTTTTCGCGACCAGCTTTCATCATTCCTGGGGGGAAAATTCAACTTTGTTCTTGTGAACCGTTACAAGGATGGCAATGATCATATGGGGGAACATCAGGATGACGAGCAGGACTTGGTCCCCAGTGCTGCCATTGCTGCTCTCTCATTCGGCCAGAGAAGGGATCTGGTCTTCCGACATAGAGATGCGAGAGGTGCCAAAGGCTTAAGAAAAGATATCGAATCTGTAAAAATCGGCTTGGAGCATGGAAGTCTCCTAGTCATGCTCTATCCTACAAATGTGTACTGGTACCACGCCTTGCCTGTTCGCAGATTAGCGGCAGGGCCAAGGATAAGTCTGACATACAGGGTCCTGAAGTCATAGCTGATTGATTTAATCTTATTTGTCACCTGTTGTTGTTTTTTCCACTGCTGATTCAAAACTCAAGTTTAGTTGTTTTATCTGCTTTTCTTTCATCAATTAAAAAAAAATAAACACATGAACTGAGAAGTTTTTGATACTATAAATAAAAACACAAACAACAACAAATAATCACATACACTAACAACAAATTATATTACAATTTAACTGAAATTAGTTTCACTCTCTCTAGTCTGATTTCTTCATTCTTCTTCCTCTTGTGTCTTACAATTTAACTGAAATTAGTTTCACTCTCTCTAGTCTGATTTCTTCATTCCTCTTCCTCTTGTGTCTTACAACTACCAAAGCCACTATAACTGCTGCCAGGGCAACGGTTGCCACAGCAATTATGCTTCCTGCCAGAATGCCTGGGAGTTTAGATGGTCCTCCGTCAGTGTTTCTGTTTCCAGAGTTTGCATTCAGCTGTGAGGTTGTCTCGCTGTTCACCGTGGTGTAGAAATAAGGAGCTTCCTTGAGAGTGAAACATTATGTATAATATGAATATTAGATATGTAATGTCATGGAGTAATGTGGACTCACTGGTGTCGGACATTTAAAGCCCTGTAGGTTCTCCCAGTTAATGAAGTCTGTCTTCTCACCCACTCGCTCCAACTGACAAAATAAGAATAATAAAACCATGAATTCAGCCTTGCATTAGAACAATTGGAACAATGTGAACTATTAGCGATTAATTGTACACAATTGTAGAGACCACCATATTATAACTCTCATCGTCAAATTATTTTATCCATCAATTTTGTATCTTGTGGATTAACTATACTATCTAACATTGTATCATTTCATATTCTTTACAAGTTGTGCATTGGATCAATATTATATTATGAACTATTTACAATAGATTGTGCATGCTCCAGATATTGGCACAAGTAGTACACAGTAGAGATACACTAGCTAGCGCAAACACTAGCAATTAAGTTATTTGACAGAGTTTGAATATAATAGTAACAAGTAATAATGATCTGAATCTCGATCTGACAGGAGGCAATAACTGACATGAAGCAATACTTATACATGCAACAACAGGCTTCAAGAGTAGAATTTTGTTTTTGTTGTCCATTTCTGAATGTTTTGTTATTATCTTCCTAAGTACAGCTTCCACTGGTTCCAAACTTGGTCAGACATGAAGAAAAGGACAGCAAAATTCTACTCTTTAAGCCGGTTATAAAGAAAGGCAGTGCAGGGCCTCTTCACAAAACAAAGGGACAGAAGCAGGGCATCCTTACAAAACAAATGACAAAAGAGTGGCAACAGGAAATGATCAAATAATCAAATGAATACAGTTCAATGGCATGTATGCATAAGTGCATAGTAACTGTATTTCCAACACAAGGCTACAGACATTAGATAAATATGCAACAGATAAAAAGCTGCATTCCAGAGGGGAATGCTAGTCGACCATTTGGTTGTTATCCTCATCTTTTAAACACCTCCTATTGTTGCCAATTTCACCCCTTCACGTTTGTTATATTATACATACCATGTTGTTCCATAAATACATAGCTCCAATTCCATGTCCTGCCTTGTTAAAGTGGAAGCAGTCGGGTGCGAAGTATTTCTTCTTATCCTACATTGAACACACACACACACACACACACACACTCTAGTAAATGCACACATATTGAAGTGATCCACAATCCTTCTGACTTCTGCCTAGACTATTAGTACACTTCAGGTCAGATGGTTCCCACACAGTATTCTATATTCAGATAATCTACTGAAGCTTAGCATGAAACGCAGTTTTATTTTGTTTTAAAAAATCCACTGATATGCCTACGTCCATAATGATTATTTAACTCTACATTTTTACCTCAGGCAAAGTAGTTCCACTGAAAAATGGCTGAAGAACAACAGTGAAATCATCTCTGTTATAGTTACCTTTAGCTTCCATAAGTGACTTCAGATTTACCTATCCATCAATAGAACAACGCACAGCAGTCACTAAAGCACCTCGCAGAAAACAATTTTAACAAATTTGTCAGCTTACATTATAAAGTTTTGCCGAATCAGATATAATTTGCGTCGCAGAGTCCACGCAGGTGCAAACGAGCCTACATCACGTGCCACAAATTGAAGAAGAGCCAAACATATACTACATATTAAAATCAGCTCATCATTATCAGTCATGAAGCTACTCTAGAATAAATCCTGGCAAAATTTGCTCAGCTAATGTAGAGTAAAATGTGAGTACAAAAGACTGGAGTGACCAAATGGGCTAAAAAAATAAAAATAAAATAAAATAAAAACGTAATTCAGCTTAGCACCACATGGAAAAATTCGATATTAGCAAATCAGCAGAAGTTGGAGATTTTAGGCAATCAAGTATAGACACGACAAAGGAGGAATTTGAATGGAAGAATGCTAAGGTTTCTTGTGCTGTCCTTATAATTTCATCAAATTAATTTTTCCTGGGCTTAGCAAAGCTACTGGTATTTTAAATTAAACTATCTTACTCCTTTGTTCATTGTAAAGTCCTTGGGGGGAGGGGGGACAACAAAAAAAATGGGTAAAAGGAAGGGCATTAAACAATAGCTAAATAGAAAAGCAAATTAGGAAAATCAAATCTTGCCAAGGCGAGGGCCCACTGTAATCTGGAATGTATGAATACCAAACCAATCAAATATGGGAGATAGAGACAAAAATCTCATACTGATTTTTTTAAATCTATAGTTTACAAGAAGCCTGTGAAAGAGAGAGTAATCTAAAATAGCAGCCTATAAAGCATCGTCCTTACAAGTGAGTAAGATCGCAGATAAGGTCGTGGATGTCTGCCAGTTCTGTCACATCTACTATGAGGACAAGGTTGATGAAGGCTCTCTTGACCTGTACAACATCATGGAAACTGAGTCTACTAAAACAACAACAACAACAATAAATATCAACAAGGCTTACATTGTTTGATAAATAATCCAGTGCTCGCTCTAGCCGATCCACATATTTTTGTGCGTGCTCTTCCGCCTAAATATACGTAAACAATTAAGTGGCCACTCACAACATTTGTTGAGTATCTTACTACTCCTCCGCAAATATCACAGAGGTCATTTCCTCCAATCCAAAGAGTAATAACTTTCCATTTGGAGTCCACGGCTTCTCTCTAAAAATAGTATCATTATTAGATAATTAACAAGGGGCAAGGATGGAACTTACACCACCAAACATGTCGTCCATTTTCTTGACCAAGTGTTCAGCCTGACCAAGCATGCCCCTGCAATTACATCACTTAATGACATCTGCTTGAACTAAGGTATAGCTTTCTGTTACACTTACTCAGCTACTGCTCCACTTTTAGCCACACTGAGCTTCTTTGTCGTAAGGAAAGTAATACCAGTAGCAAAACCAGCCACTTGTGAATTGTATTCCTCAAGAATATCTAATTAAAATATAACTATCCATTAACTCATTGAATAAATAGAGCTACAGATATTTTTGTGTTTATCTCGACCAGTATGACAATTTTCCTGTAAAATTAGTGGCTTGCCTCCTTGAATACGAAAAAACAAACTTACTTTAATTTTTTAGTTAGTTTAATGGACTATATATCCATTATCTCAACAGCAGGTCTATCTATTTCCTGCTAGAGCCTGCCCCTTGTGAGTGTGTAATAGTTAGCTATAGCTCTCCTTTCTCATCTCTATTTTCACCCCTCCCTCTACTACTAATTACCGTATAATATGCACACTACACTATAACAATATACCAAATATAATTTACTCACTAGGCAGTGTAGTCACACTATTGAGATTCTTATCTCCACCAATACTGCAATAAAATTAAAGTCACTTTCATTTCAATACTTGCATAAAGTATTCCTCACCTCCAAGATAGACCCCTGTATTCAAGCAAGTCAGTGAGCAGATTGCGAGCACCAGCTCCCATAGCCGCCTAGGAGGTTGGGACAAAAGCAAAGTCAATGATATACCAGTGTGCCCTGAGGCTGGTGAGTGAATGAACTTACAGTGACAGAATCTCCCATTCCAGCCACGATAGAGATGTCGTATGGAGTGAGGGCATGAACTGCATTGAGGTACACATTGAGCTAAAGATGCTACCAGACACTTTAGTTAAAGCAATTAGCCTATATGTACTTTAATACCTGATTCAGCTGGCTTGTAGTTGGAAGGAAGTGCCGTGGGACAGTTGAAACTGGATCCCAAATTGACCTGCACAATGTGGTATGACAGAGTTACTATTTCCCCTGTAGATCTCAGAAAGGGAGCAGATTTGTGACTTCCAAAATACAGCATACACATTACTACTATCAATCTCTTGCATCCACTGATTACCATTGAAACTAGTTGATGCATTTGTTTAGAACTCTACATAAAAAACTAATGGATTTGCTTGGAACTCTACATAAAAACTAATGCATTTGCTTGGAACTATGTTGCATGAAAGTCTGCACCAAAAATGAATGCATTAGCTAGGAACTCTTCATCAAAAACTAATGCATTAGCTAGGAACTCTGCATAAAATACTTACCATATTGTCTTCCACTAGGACTTCATTCTCAGATATGTTTGCTCTCTTGAAAGCTGTTCTGAATTTATCTACATAGGCTTGAGCAACAGCTGCAAGTTACAGTAAGATGAAACAATCAACTGATTTATTATGCTTCCAAAAGAGAACTTGAGAGCAAAGGTAAAAACTCACGATCAATTTGTTCTTCTTCACTGACAGCTTCTCTGAAGCAGCACAGCAGGAAGAGAAGATACCCAATGCCTCGGAATTTCATGTTGATTATTGCCACTGTCTATTCAGAGAAGCTCTCCAGGTGACACCAGCTAGCAGCAAGAACAAACTTCAAGCTAGATAATGACTTGTAAGCAACCACTTATTAGGATGGAATTGTAATAGTCACTCCCCTCACAGGTGATTAATGATATTCATTGTCACAAGGTCACGCAATACTATCATGAATGTTTTCATGCATGCTGTGTGTTGTAACACTGAGGCAACATGTGACCTAGACAATACCATATGAGCTGCAGTGGTAATGAATCTCTATTTGTCATAAGATAGTTTGAGTAGCAAGAATAATTCCCTTGAAAAGAGGGACCGCTTTTGATCTGGAGTGGCCAGACTAATACTCAATAGGAACTCAGCACAGTCACTTGAATAGAGCACCCTTTCTTAGTCCCTGGCCAAACTCTTCATCTAGTGGAGCGATTAAGTAAAGGGTCTTGGCGAATGTGTATTCGTGGCTTATAACGTGGCTTATAAATTCCATGCAATACTTCGTGCGCGAAATCTGTGCTTAGTCTGGCGTAAGCGATCCTTTACCTAATTTGGCAGAACGTAAGTAAAGTCAGCTACGCCAGACTAGTACTGGCTAGCAGTACTTTGACGGTACTACACAGTTGCGCCAAGGACAAACAGTACTCTTCTTATGGGTCGGTACTTCCCTTCCTTCTTTAGCCGCCATTTTCCACTGTGGGCGCCCGGTTCCGTTCTTATATACGCGAATCCTCGTATAACCGCGACATCTCGATCATCCACGGGGTTGACCGTAGTCTGGCTACCCTTTACCTAACCGCTGGCTGCGGCAGACTATTGGTTATAAAATACGCGGTCGTAGTAGGGGCAGATTAGAATTAATCACATTTATTCTTGTATTCCACCGAGATGTCCATTCTAGACAATATTCCAGTAGTAGACTTGCAGAACTTAAAAAATGTGTCCAAAGGTGAAGTGAGACTATTAAAAATTTAAGCAATTCAGTAATCCTTTGTTTTCTACATCAGGGCCAACGTTGTATCAGTGTTTGTTGAAATAGCATAAAATTCCATAGTAGTCTTGTATATTAGCTAGCTGCTGCTAATCAAATACCAACTTTCTGACTTATAAGTTTATTTACTTTCAATTTATTGCCTTATCAGGTAAATCTGGCAAAGGAAATGGTGATGAACTTTTTCAATTTATCTTCAGATGTGAAAAGGAAATATCAGGTTGCTGGAGGAGATAGTGATGATCATTTGGGTGGATACTATCAAATTGAGCAAGAAGGGTGAGTGTGTGAATATGCAGTGATGTCTAATGTATTAGGTTTAATATTCCAGCTCCACATTGGAGGGGCCTGGAGATTTGAAGGAACACTTTGATGTCTATGATACTGAAAGATGTGTGAGTTCAGGAACCGGGGGTTCATTGAGACTACCTACTTAGAGATTATGGGTTAGCAACCTCAGAAGGATTAGGAGGTTAATTATGGTTGGTCTAGAATTGCAGCCTTCCCAAAGTTAGGGATTTCCTGGAAGCTTGGATGCTGCCGTTGTAGTGGGTTTTAAAGAGTAACAGCCACTAAAGTACGAGACTATAATCGGCTAAATACCTAAGGTTGAATTAAATGTTGGTTGTGGGACCTCACCCACATGAGATACTTGTACTCCTCCATGTTGAACAGAGAACTCACAAAACAACATCACACATATAATGTTGTTTATGAGGTCTCGATTCAACTTGGAACAAGTATCTCATGTGGGTGAGGTCCCACACCAATATATTATAACAATCACCTCCTTAGTTACACACACACACACACACAAAAAAAAAAAATGCAAATGCAAATTTTCTTGCTGCCGCTAGGCGGTCACGCGCACCTGGCAGAGCCAGGATGCCTGTGCCCAGCTGTGATTGGGTACCTGGCATTTGCTGGGGTGCAAATTCAAGGCCTTTTCTCATGAAACAGCAATGGTCCAGGTGGGACTTTGGGTGCCCACACCACTTGCTGTGAGGAAAGGCCTGTTCTCCTGCGAGTTCCTAGCCCGGCTCCAGGAGATTTGCTTGCACGGCTCACAGTGCCTGCTTAGTGGACTGGTGGGGCTGGTGGGAGGCAGATGGAAAATCAGATGGAAAAATTGCCTGAGTTGGGCTTGAACTCAGGACCTCGGGACCTGAGGACACAACCACTACACCACACTACACACACACACACACACACACACACACACACACACACACACACACACACACACACACACACACATACACACACACACACACACACACACACACACACACACACATACACACACACACACACACACACACAACATTTGATTCTAATACTTTCTTTTTATCACTGCGCAATTTCTTTCTTAGCCTTCTTTTACTTAGATGTATTCTCTCTCTTTCACAGGCTTTTTTAAACAATACTTTCTTTTTGGCCATGTTGCCTTCATGTGTGGACCGTTATCATTGGTCATTCCTTGTATGTTTCACCAGTGCATGGGTGGAGGGATGATGGACCTATAATCCTGACTTGCCAGTGAACCTGGTCTTTTTCTTGTGGCAGTAGATTGCCTTCATCATCGTCTCTGTAACTACTCTTACACTTTTGTTACTTAAACAGGAATAAACCTGGTGGCAGCCTACCTAATCTGAAGGCAGGAGTACTGCCCATAACTGGCCCTCACCCATCCCACCATTGAAACCTGTTCTAAAACATTATTATTTAAAAACCAAAGGCTTTTTGTTGTTGTTTTTTCTGTTTATTGTTGGTGTTGTTGTTTTATCAGAACTTTCCGGATCAAGAGGTTCCAGAGTTAAGAACAGCCATGTTGGATTTTTATGAAATGGCCAAGACTTGTGCATTTAAAGTATTAACAGCAGTGGGCTATGCACTAGGCATGAAAGTAAGCTGTTAGCTACAGGAAATTACAGCATATGGTTTTCACTCTTTGCTGTCAAGAAGATATTTCATATACATATACTACAATTACTTATTAAACAAGTTGGTTTCTAACATTAATCCATGTGTTGCACTTAACATCTCAGAATCACCCTAAAAAGCAACTACAGCACAAGCACACATGTGTAATGATGCATACATACATATGTAAATATTTGCCAACATTTATTTGAATTTCTAAAGGATCCCCAGTTCTTTGTGAAGAGACATCAAGCTACTGGTTACAGCAATAGCTTCAGTAGCATTAGAGTGAACCATTACCCTCCACTGCCTTCTTCAACAGTCATTAAAGAGGGCCAGTTAAGGTGTGGGGAGCATGTGGACTATGGGACCATCACTCTTCTGTTTCCATCTCCCATTGGAGGGCTTCAGGTATATTCTTAAAAATACTTAGTCTGTATTATGCTACATTCATAGCTACTTTGCTCCAACACACAAATGATAAGTATGCTACAGTTTTCTCAAACTTTATTATCTCAATTAGTAGGAGGAAATTACACAGGTTACCCGTGCTATCACCTGCTAATGGTAAGCCAGCTTTTTTTTTCTTTTTCTTTTTTATTGTAGCTATCGCTCACTCCCTATAATTATTAGTTAGGTAGCTATACAAATCACTAGATTTAGTTTATTTAGAAACTAGAGGTGACACATCTGACAATAATCTAACAAATAACAGAATGACCCATGATCAAATACTTCCTGTGGTGTGAACATACGTGTGCCGATAAAACCAAGGTATGACATATTGAGTCCAGTGGTAGATAACAGTGTGAAACCAGGATATCTTGCATCAGCATAGGTTAATTGCTACCAGGCTGTTACTTGCATTCCATTAGACCAGACGTAGCATCAGTATCACCAGATCATTTCAACGTGCAGCGGTTTGGTAAAGAGTCTAGATACATGAAACTATGAATTACAGTTAAGAACTTTTTTCAATGTAGTATGGCTCCTTCAAATTTATTGGACCAATTCCGTTTACTACGGACAGATTGATGACAATATAATAACTTTTATTCCCTAAAACCTTTGAAAAATTACATATAAGCTATAATATATAATATACAGGTGTTATACTTGAATATGTAGAAAGCATTTGTATCAACTTACAAATACAGTAGCTATACCTCAGAAAACGTTTATTTCCAAGGTGAAGAAGCGTAATGGAGGATACATTGATGTTCCATATCTAGAAGATGCAGTGTTGATTAATCTTGGTGCTATCATGCAGCGATGGACTGGAGATATATACATGGCTACAGTATGTTCTAGTGACTTAGCTACTCTTCCACTGATCCATGCTTCTTTCCTTTCTTACCACAGCCACACAGAGTGTTGCTACCAACAAATGACACTAGGCATCTGAGCAGGCAGATCATCGCCTTGTTCTTGCATCCTGACAAAGATGAGATGATAGAGAGCGTGAATGGATCAAATAAATATCCCTCCATTATGGCCTGTGAGGATACTCGACAAAGAATCAAAGAAAGCATCAAGGCTGTTGAAGTTTCATAGTATTTAACATTGTAATAGCTATTTATTTCTGAAAATTTCGTCACATGTATCAGCCATTTGGTGATATCAATGTTTTAATAAATAAAAATATGTATGGAGATGTTAGATTGCTGATAGCCACTTCTGGGTGGTCTCAATACGAAATATCAATACGTATTGTTAAATGTTATTATTGTCCAATAAAAATAGCACCGTTTATTTCATCAGAGAAATCTAAATAATGAATGACAGCTAGCTTATACCGAAATCCTTTTTATTTAACAATTCTTTTGGTGTTTAGCTGTACTTTGGCAAATACGTATATATAGCTGGAATTAGCAGCTTTCTTAGCATAAATAATAGCCTACAGCTGTTTCAATAAACTTATTTGTTTGTTTTCTATCACTTTTATCAAGATTAATGGCAAAGAAATATAGTTTGTATAAGTAGTTTAACTTGAGAAAAATTGTTCTCATATTGATGCTATTCTTTGTACTCTTGACAACACAAACAAAATTATTCATTATTGTTCACATCAATACCTTGTTCTTAGCTATCACAATCCTTCGTTGGGAGGGCTACAGGTATGCTGTCTAACCACAATACAATTTGTATGCAGTCATTTTACATTCATTTTGTAATTTAAACATTTTGATACTATGTGGAATAATCTATGAGCGTCTATCAAGTAATCCTGCAATAAATTATAGTCACATGAAAAAAAGTATAATACATTTAGGCATTCAAATTTAAGAAGTGTGTGCTCAGGGAGAGAGAGAGAGAGAGATTAAGGGAGATGGGGTAATGAGAAAACGATTCTGTGGCTATTCCTGGAAATGAGTACTTGGTGTGCATGTTGGTAGCTGTAACAATATGGCTTCAGTTTCCCAGCCAAGAGGTGCAGTTTGTGGAATCTGCTCATTATTATAATTTCTTTTTAGCTATTTCATGAGAAGAATGGTTATATTTTGACGGGTCATATTAGCTAAAAGTTATTTGTTGTAGGTTGATCAATATAATCTTAAATATATTAGAATGTACAGCACGATATTTTCCCCTTCTACGTTGCAAATATTATTTTAGAGGCTAGCTAGCTGTATACCCCTGCTAGTATGTCATTGGCTTACTGGCCAATGACTTCACAAATGTCACAGCAACCATAAACCCACAAACTACCTCCACCCACACACAGCCACATGGGTGGCAGGTGGCATATGACTTCCATTGGACATGTATAGTCCTCTCCAATCTCTCTACAGATTTGGATGCAAGGCTGGGGAACTGTAGCCAACCAGTGAGAAAAATTGAGCTATTCAGTCAAACTAAACTAGTAAAGAAAAGAAGTTATACTCTTTTTACCTCCCGTCACCCACTCCAAATTACCACCTTAAGTTAGGATTAGTGTCATAATGGCGCGCTTACATGTCTTGTGTATTGTTGTTGGCTACAGTATGTTCTAGTGACTTACTCTTCCACTGATCCATGCTTCTTTCCTTTCTTACCACAGCCACACAGAGTGTTGCTACCAACAAATGACACTAGGCATCTGAGCAGGCAGACCATCGCCTTGTTCTTGCATCCTGACAAAGATGAGATGATAGAGAGCGTGAATGGATCAAATAAATATCCCTCCATTATGGCCTGTGAGGATACTCGACAAAGAATCAAAGAAAGCATCAAGGCTGTTGAAGTTTCATGACAGAAATTAGCTACTGCTTACAATTTATGAAAATAATATGGACTGCATGGCAAATTAGGTTTCTGTGATATCAGGTTCCCTCGTACATTCAATAAATAGTACAAACTATTAAAAAGCAAACAAACATTAAAGTCTACTAAGTCAAAGAAGCGCTACACATCAGAGAAGAAAGCAACACCCATGAACTTGGATCGAGGCAGGCTAATTAACCCAATCTGGAACACAATAACATAGACAATCACCATCCATTAGGACCATTAACATAGACAATCACCATCCATTTGGTCCATTAGTACTACTTTAGTCTTCTACTCCCCATTTTTACCATCTATTCAGCCAATTAACACTTCCTTATCATCCATTCTCTTTTTTCCACCCAGCTTAGTCACCATCACCTACTTTAGAGACAACTTAGTTCTGTCAGGTCATTTAGCTAAAGTTCAGGACCTCGGTCTGAAACGTCCTGATAAAAAAAAAATCTATTGAATACTACGTTCAACATAGCTCAACTAATAGCAATAATTATATTAAATTAAAGTCTTACTTTACAATAATTAAATAATATAATGATTAATGACTTGGTTGGAGCTGTTTGGCTTCTGGTGATAGTGACGAATAAAATAAATTGAAGTTTTTACTATTGAGAGAAGTGAAGAAATATGGAGATTCCTGCAGACATAACATTAAGCATGCATTTGCCTGCTATTTCACCATCATCGAGAGAAAAAAACAACACTTAAAACAATGGAAAATGTTTTCAACTGTATAGTTAACAATTACTGTACCATTTTAATTTACATGTATTAACATTAATTTATTTTGTATTACTGCTTATGACTGGCCATAAAATCCATTATTTACTACTTTTAAATCAGTTTAAAGTTTAACAGCAGGCAGTAGTCAGCTGGCAGTAGGTTTGATTTTTTTAAAAAACCCCCCAAAAAACCAAAAAAAAACACACCACCATCAAAACTCTACAATTACCACAACACCATAGCTGTATTTATTGCAGTGTTGTGGTAACTGCAATTGGTAATTGTAATTAGCTGTAATCATTACACCATCTGCAGTTATTGTAATTGTAATTGTAATTGCATACCTGTAATTGGCAAGTAGTTGGGGTCAAAGACCACTTTGGTAAAGGGTCAGTTCTAAAGCACATGGCTGAATTAAAACAAAATTACAAACTTTGTGGGCCCTATTACATGACCACTTATCCTGAGGAGGCGATGTGATGTAATTGTATGTAATTGCTAACAGATTTGTTGTAATTAGTTCTTGTAATTGGTAATTGAAATTGTAATTGAGAAGCAAAAATTTAAAGTAATTGTAATTGTAATTGATTACTTTACTCCTGTAATTGCCACAACCCTGATTTATTGATTCAAAGATCAAAGAGTATATAGAAGACAATTATAGGAACCTGAAATAAGTGTGGTTATTCCGTTATTGCCTTTTTAAAATCAGTATTGTATCGCCACATAGAAAGAAAAAAACCCTACCAATTACGATAGTTTAACTTACCACTGATGGACACTTAAAGTATGGGAGGCTGTCCCAGGTCAGTCCATCTGTCTTGGCACCAAGAGGCTCAAACTAAAAAATGTTTAGGTAAACATAACACATTAATGGCCACTACAACATGACATATCCATTGACTATCACATGACTTATCCCTTGAGTATCACATGAGTTATCTCTTGAGTATCACATGACTTATCCCTTGAGTATCACATGAGTTATCCCTTGAGTATCACATGAGTTATCCCTTGAGTATCACATGAGTTATCCCTTGAGTATCACATGACTTATCCCTTGAGTATCACATGACTTATTTACTTGACTGTCTATCACTGACTTATCTCCTACTCCATGACTATCACATGACTATCACATGACTTGCCATGTTGTTCCACAATTGCAGAGCAGCCAATGCTTGGCCCCTTTCATTTAGATGACTGCAGTCAGGTCCAAAGTAGTCATTGTATATCTAATGACATAATAAATATAAATTTGTAACTACTTAAAAACAAAGTATTGATCATGTGAACTATTAACATAGCTTAGCAATAACATCCAAGTCAAACTCATGCAGTAATAAAATACACTTTAGGTAATCAAATGATATTTACTTTTGCTAAAGTAAACCAACATCAATGGCGACTGTGTTATACAATTTTTATCACTGCCTCTGTCACCAGTTTGAAGTAAAATTAAACTCGCATTTGGAACCTGTGGGGGGGAAATTAATTGCATGGCTGGTATTAGGAAATATTGAAATATTATACTTGCATGCTTAAAAATTAGTAGTACAGTAGAACCTTCAAACTGAGAACAATTTTAGGACCAGTGGTTTCAGTTCACAAATAAGAGGTTGTTTGCTTTAAGAGGTGACACGAAATTCTTGGAAAGAGAGAATTCACAATCACCAAATGATAGATCAAGAACTTTCAATCATATGTTAGCTATCTTATTGTGTTAATTCAGAATAAGGAAGAGAATTAAAAAAACAACAACAAAAAACAAAAAAACAACAACAACAACATACAACAGATGTGCATCTCTCTTTCTTGAGTTCATTTCTCCCCTCCCCATCCACAAACAATATCGATAAAAAGAATAGATAGATTGGAGCTTACAATTTAGGGAATGTCTTAAGAGAGGGAGAATATGTGAATACTTCACAATTATCAGGTTCTGACCCTTCATAAAAACTAGATTGACACTTTCTCATCTAAAGGGGTCTGGAAAAAAGCAAAGGAAAAATGTGAAAATACATTTTTCACATTTTTCAGAACTTGATTGATTCATTTATGATTGAAAGTTCTTTATCATTTGGTGATTGTGAATTCTCTCCTCCAAGAATTTTGTGTCACCTCTTAAAGTAAACAACCTCTTATTTTCACATTTTTCCTTTGCTTTTTTCCTTTGCTTTTTTCTAGACCCCTTTAGGTGAGAAAGTGTCAATCTAGTTTTTATGAAGGGTCAGAACTTGATAATTGTGATGTTAAAGCCTTTTTAATCCACAGATTATGGCTCCTCTCCGGAAGGAGAGGTGTTTCCGGAAGGAGAGGTGTTTCCGGTCAACACCGAAAAGGTGTTGTGACTGCACATAATTGGTGGTCTGTTGAGTACGAGACTGCAGCAAGCAGTACTACTCAACAATATAAAGGAAAAATGTGAGAGTCTTGGAAGTCGAGGGTTGTCGTAGCTCAGTGGTTAGAGCACTGGTGGCTAAGTCAGTGGCCCTGGGTTCAAATCCCCGGCGACAACTAAGATTTTTTCACATTTTCCCTTTGCGTATTTCCAGACCCCTTTAGGTGAGAAAGTGTCAATCTATATGTGAATATTGTATATAAGGCTGAGATATCACTAGTTCTTGAAATAAACATCATACCTCAGGAACTTGTGCATTGTAAAAGAATGGCTGTACCACAAAGGTGAAATCTTCTCTGCTGTAGTGGTTTTTGTCTGCCATCAGCTGATGGATATATTCCTATACACATCAAGTTAATTGATGAATTAGCTAGTCTAGTAACAAAATTTGAGGAATCACTAAAGCACTATTCTGAGTAATCTTTCAGTGACTAAGTAATATTAAAGTTACTATCAAATGTTTACAAAACAGAAAAGAATAAACAAACAAATAAAACCAGTCTTACTCCAAACAGCTTCTGTTTTAATGATCCTATGGATGCATCTATTGCAGCCAAACAAGGACAGACAATTTTGATAATGAAAAGAAACAAAACAACAAAAACTAAAAAGGCAACAAGTTATAGAACCACCAGTGAGCACTCACAGGTGAGACAAGGTGCAGCGGAAACCTTCAGTTTTACCTATCAGTTCAGAAGGATCAGGAGGAAGAACTATATTAACAAAGGCCCTTCTTACCTACAAGAGATAAATTACTGACAGAATCCTAGACACTTCCTGGACTTACATTAGTAGACAAATAGTTCAAACTTTCTTGATGTTTTCTTGATAGTTAACAGCATGGTCTTGCACCTGTAAGTAATTTTGTTGTTGTTACAATTAAGTAAAATTAAACAATAATGTAATTCATAGTTTTTTAAACATTTTAATAAATTATATTATTAATCAGGACATGACTGCCAAAAGTAAAGATCAGAATAGAATACCCTTCAATAAGCCTTCTGAATAAAAATGTAGACTGATGTGATTATGAGTGTTTGACAATGACAATAAATCACCATTACAGGGCTCCATTTTGGTGAGAGGGGAACTTCTTCTCCCAACTATCTCAGATTCTCCCTCCCTCCCCCCCCTCCCCCCAAATTCCCAGCTTTCCTTCTAATATTTGCATGCTATGTGCAGTATACTATTAGGCTTAGCCTAAAATGACAGCATTCAACTCAAAAGGATTTCATGCTAATTACTCTCTAAAGAGAAATATTGCCTTGTAACTAAGTATTTATATGAAGACGGTGGACTTGGTCGAACTTCCCACCCCAAACATAATTTTCTAGATAGAACCCACCCTGCACCTATACAAACACTTAGCACATAATGCTTGACATTTCAACAAATTTATTGAGAACCAGTAAGGTACCCCACCACACAGTGGCACTTTATGTACCAGTGTTTGCAAGTTCAGTTTCCCTCTCCTGCTCTCTTTCTTCACCCTTGTCAATCTCTCCTGCTTCCTCTGTCTTTCCCATGATTGTGAACTTGGCTGTGTGCCCCTTTTAAAATGTTTGCAATTCTTTCCTCAACAATTTCACCTGCTTTTAGTTTTTCTTTTAACCCATTCAGTTAACGATACTTTAATTATTAACTTAATCATGAACTATTCATGAATACACAAACTGTTGTTATTGTTGTTATTGTTGTTACTTTTTAAGACTAGCTAGCGTATTATTATATAGAAATAGTCACTTAGAGGGAGAATGGAGTGAAGGAACAAAAATAGGACTACAAGACTGTCCTCAATAAGTCTAACTTTGAACATGCACAATGCGGAATAACCAAACCATAACTGAACATGAGGTAATAGAGAAGAGCCTTACATAAAGAAAAACAACAACAATAAATTAAGCACCAAAGGTGCGAATCAGTGCTATAAAGCACTACCTAGCTATTACAATATAACTTGAGCAATGAAAATGGTACATAGAAACGCTGCCTTCATAAGAGAAGAAACTAAACTAGCCAGAAGCACACTCACCGGTATACATTTTCAATGCGAAACTTCACTACTTTTAACTGCGTTAACTTCCCCGAGCATAAAGCAAACTACACCGCTGGCTGCAAGAAACGATTTGCTCATGTGATTATGATGTGACGCTAGTGGGTGTTACCCACAAAAGCTGGTACCTACGCAGAGCTGAAGCTTCGCATTTTCTCAAGAATCAGCTCGAAAAAAAAAGAAGCACAATATAAGGTCTTAAATCGTCATTCTGAGTAAGTTCATATCTAAATCAACAGTAAATTGTCAGTAATCTCCGAAATCAGAGCGTGACAAACAGACAGACAGACAGACAAGATGACTACTATAACCCTCTCGCGCATGCGCGCTGAGGTTAATAACACTAAAATAATGAGGGCTATGAGCCAGAATACTCACCCTTCCCCAACAATCAAAGCAGATGTCATTGAAGCCAGCCATCATCGTAATGACCTTCCATTTTGAGTCTGCAGCTCTGCGCTACATTCAATTTTGTGTTGTGTCACATGAATGGAATAGAAGTCATAACAACTCAATAGCTACTCACAGAGATCCAAATATTAAGTCCATCTTCTCCGCCAAATATTCAGCTTGATGAAGTAAGTTTCTAGACATTAGGTGGAACAGAATGATACGTACTAACATGAACGAAGACTGTCAACTTAAAACTAATTTTGTATAATTATACGAGCGAGTGCACACACATGCACACTCACACATGCACACACTCACACATGCACATACTCACACATGCACACACTCACACATGCACACACTCACACATGCACACTCACACATGCACACACTCACACATGCGCACACTCACACATGCACACACTCACACATGCACACACTCACACATGCACATACTCACACATGCACACACTCATAAGGATGTGACTCCAGATCTTGCCACATTCAAGTTTTTAGAATAGATAAAAGACAAACCAGTAGAATAGCCAAACAGTGCTGGTTTGTACTGCTTGAGAATGTCTATATAACATTATACCAGAATACAAGACACAATACAAATGACTAGACTACAAAACAAACACGCACACACACACATGAAATCTGCATATAGTCAGTCATACTGTCATCTATATCATATATCGTCATAAGAAAAGAAACACACTCTAAAGATTTGCTAAAAACATCATACAATGCTGTCCCTATTTAACTTAAAGGAGCTAGGAACCAAGCAACCATAGAAAATAAGTAGTTCACATCAGTCAGTTCAAGGAGAAAGAATGACCACAATTATTTATGGGGCATTTTAGACTGAATGAATTAATGTAATTGTAATCATCAGCGCTAAAATAAATTAATCATGGCTATAGCTCAATAGATGAATCATATTCTTGAATCAGAATTTCCATCAGTGTCATTATCTGGCAGTAGTCACTTCAAATTAATACAACCATACAATACTTACTAGGAAGAGAAATAACACTCTTTAAATCTTGATCTCCTCC
>WLWD01004704.1_pt1 | contig 44613 bp, 31 predicted proteins | sample 6712731 | NCBI WGS metagenome assembly WLWD01 (sample SAMN12718690, study PRJNA576275) | sponge metagenome | isolation source: marine sponge | host: Mycale hentscheli | place: New Zealand: South Island, Marlborough, Capsize Point | collected 2014-11-01 | reverse complement strand
GCATTCTTACAAACTTGAACTTGCCCAAAGAGCAACCAAAAGTAGTGAGCTCACTCGACTCGGGGTCCATCTGCACCTGATGAAACCCCGAGGTGAGATCCAGCTTAGACAACACTGCACTGGGTCCCACCTCATCTAGGATTTCCCTGAGAGAAGGAAGCCAAAACCTTCTCAGAGGTGTCACCTTATTTAGCTCCCTATAGTCCACGCAGAGTCTTACACTCCCATCCTTTTTTCGTACGGGGACAATGGGGCTACACCATTCAGAGTCGCTTGGTTCAATTATACCATTTGCTAATAACTTTCTAATTTCCGCTTCCACACTCTCCTTGATTCTCACCGGAATATTCCTGGGGGGAATATTCACAACTTTAGCATTCTCAATAAGGTTAATTTTGCACACACCCTTCACACATAAGCCTGGTTTGTTGCTGAAGCACTCACTATGAGCATCTAAACACCTCCCCATTTCTTCCTCACAATACCCATCACACAAAGCACTACCCAACACTTGCCTATCAACCCATTTTTCCATTTCCACATCCTCCTCAGCCACTACACTAATCCCTGCCACTAATTTCATATCCTCGCCCACACAATACCTCTTAAGATTATTTATGTGAGCGATCCTCACATGCTCCGAATCTGTCCTCCTGATTCTGTACGTCACCCGGGAGACTTTCTGAGTGACTACGTACGGTCCTTCCCACGAAGCAGAAAGGGCAGCCTTCAAACCTGGCACTCTCAAAAGGACTTCATCATCTTTCTGAAATTCTCTCTCCGCCTTATTCTTATCGAATGACTCCGCTCTCTTCTCAATAACATCCAGCTCATGCGCGCTAGCCAGATCATGTAGTAGGTCCAGCTTCTCCTGCAACTGAGACACCCACTCACACACATCCAATTCATCATATTCTCGCTCCACCCACCCGGAGTACAAAACATCAAGTGGTCCCACCATCTTCCTACCAAATACTAGCTCGTGGGGCGAAAATCCCGTTGAGCGATTGGGTACCTGTCTAATAGTGAACAGGGCCATTGGCAAAAAGTCAGCCCAGTCAATACCTTTGTCTACAGCTTTCGATAACATTGGCTTAAGAGTGCCATGTAGGCGCTCAAGGACTCCGTTTGACTGCGGTCTGTACGGTGAGGTGTGGACAAGATCACAACCAATGATCTCACACATCTTCTCGCACAACTTACTGACAAAGACAGTACCTCTGTCTGTCAGAATTCTGGACGGGAGGCCTGTCCTAAAGATGATAGATGTCATCCCGGACGCCACCGCCTCTGCCGTCACAGATCTCAACGGCACAGCTTCAGGCCATCTTGTGGCCATGCAAATGTACGTGAGCACATATTTCACCCCACCCTTGGCCTTCGGGAGGGGGCCTACCAAGTCAAAGGCCACCGAGTCAAACGGGACCCTGACTACTGGTCTCTGTACCATGGCAACCTGCCTACCACCACTCTTATTAAATTTAGAGCAAGCTTCACAACGATTAATCCAATTTACAATGTCCTTACCTAAGCCTGGCCAACTAAAATTCCTGTTGATTAATTCTCTAATTTTTTTCACACCCATATGGCCTGACTTATTGTGGGCTAACTCCAAAACATGTTTTCTCCTTCCTACGGGAAGCACTAATCGGCACCTCTCGTCACCCGAGGTGTCGATGATGTTGTGGAATAACAAGCCGTCCCGCCAAAAATAACCATTCTGTTTGTTATCTCCCAAAGTTCTCACAGCTCTCAAAGTCACATCCTCATTAATTTCATTCTTAATACATTTATTCACTGAACCATCCAACAATTCAGGACAACCTAAAGAAACGAGAACATCTTCTTCCACATCACTGCTCACATTGTCTTTACCAACACACTCCTCCGCACTATCACTCAACCTAGAACTATCAGAACTACTACACACACCAGAGGGCTTATCCTTCTCCTTTGATAGAGGAGATGTAGCCACCTGAGACGCATCAGCCCCCTGCCCACTCACAGACATAGGCACCGATGTACTAGAACTCTCACAAGACACAGACTCACTCAAAACTCCCTCAGGAGCTGTCTCAGAGCTCTCTTCTGTCTCCAGCTCTGCTGCTTGCGAGGCCACCTTTTTACTGGCAGCCCGCGTCACAACAGCGGAGACTGGAGAGACAGAATGTGAAACATTCTTCTCTCCTGGCGACACCGTGTGACGCCCAACCTCCCTCTTACACATAGATTCAAGTGTAACCAGAGCCTCTCCCTCACTTCTAGGGGGAGAAGCAAAAAAGACAAATTTTGGTCTCTTCTGGTCATGATTCACAGCAGCCTCTTGTGTGAACTTTCTACCCATTAACTCTATTTCCACTTTCACCATGGGTCTGCGAATGACTTGCCCGTTTGCCAGCACTAAGTTGCTATATTTGCCCGTGTAGTGAGACGGTTCTACCAGATCTTCAGAGACCAGGGAGACAACTGCTCCCGTGTCAGGTAGGAAATAACAATCAAAACCATTGCATTTGCCAGGGAAATCATATAAAGTGTTTTCATCAGTTACACCTGCCTGGCTCTTTGTACTGTGCTTTTTGGCTGAAGGCTTGTCGCCCGTTTTGCCACTCTCCTTACCTACTTTGTCTGCACGGCTGGGGCAGTCAATAGACTTGTGCCCCTGTTCATTACAAACAAAGCAAGTTATATTAAAGGAACTATCACCTGTCCGACACTCAAATGCTCGATGCCCATGCCCTTGACATTTAAAACATTTAAATCCTTCCGAATTAAATGACCTATAATTCTCACGACCACCACTGCCACTATAACCTCTCTCACCACCACTATGACCTCTATCACCACCACCCTCTCTCTTATCATACCTCTCCTGATGCCGTCTGCCTCCCGACGCCAGGACCTCAGCTGCGTCCAGTAGATCCTCGTATGAAGATATGGAGCAGGCTTCCAACAAGCACTTCTCTGAGGGGTACAGGGTTTGCCGGAACATCCCTGTCACAATGGCTAGGGGGACGTCTTCAGGCGACTTGCATGAAAGGACTAGTCTGTCCATGTACTCACGAAAGTGCTGAACTCTGGCAGCTGGTTCCATTCTCTCAGATCCCGGTCAGTCATGCCGAACAGCTTGTCCATCACTGTGGTCCTGCTGGGGCCCAACTTCTTTATCAGGGCGATCTTTAGTTCATCATATGTACAGGAGGCTTCACTCACAAAACCGCGAATAGTTTTCCTTGCTTTCGGGGTCAATTTCCTGATAAGCACTCGTTTCCACCTCTTTTGTGGGACATTCAGGTCTTTAAGGTCAGCCTCCAGGGAGAGAATATAATGATGTATCTCGTCTGAATCCCTATAGGAGGCGATGGCCTGGATTTCCTTTGCGGTATACTCTGACGTTGTGGAGGTCTTCTTGTCCTCCAGTGTTAGGCTGACTGCCTTGAGGAGTAGATCAAGTCTCTTCCCCGTCATCATAACAGGGCCCTCCTCTTCTCCTGGTTCTTCTTCTGAAATGGTACTCTCAGTTTCCACTTCTTCCTCACTCGACTCCTCGTCTTCTCTCCCATCCTCCCTTGGGGGTAGTCTGTCCCTGGAAGATCTATGGGCACTCACTCTTCTTGTCTTACTAGCAGAGAGGGCACTGCTGGCTCTCTTCGCGCTGCTAGGACTCCTATCAGGCCGTCTGCTAGGCCTACTCTCGCTCCTGTGGGAAGTCAATGACGCACCTCCCTTACTCCTCACTACACTTGACTCCCTGATTTTCAATGCAGGGGCTTCCACTAACTCCTTGTCGCTCATCTCTCTACTCGAATGTTCACACAATGTTGTCTCTAACAAAGTTTCCAGTGAGGTTGTCGACTCGCTCTCACTCCCGTTCTTTACAGTTCTCTTAGCTGAAGAAACTCCTGAATCTGCTGCTGACGAATCCGAGTCAACGTAAGATCCAAATTTCGACTTGCTACGACACACTCTCTCCCTCCTCTCTCTACCAGGTCCCGACATGCACAGTCAACAGTGGAGACGTCCGCTGCCCTGGAAAGAGAAAAGCAAAAATTATAACAAACTAAAAATTGCACAAGAAAGTAACACAAGAAATAACTTGGATACAAGAAATACCACACACACACAAAACACCAAACACAAAGAGTTTGTAGCCACTTGGGTAAGTCCGAAGGAGACACTGTCACACTCGGGGGTGTAGATCCAAGAGAGACTCCAAGGGATACACGGTAGGTTCGACCACGTGGGGGGAAGATCTGTAACTCGACTTCAGAGGGTAGGCCAAAGAAGAGCACCGCTGCCGCCAGTTGTGGGGAATGTTGCTTGTAGTAACGCTGCCACCAGAATTACCCTGCGCACTAGGAAGACGTTAGCTGAGTTGAGCTAGGCCCGCCCGTGGCTATGAACTTGACAGCAGAGATTAAGCTACTAATTAAGATCATAGAATAGGTAACTGAACTACACCGGAAGTGGAGAGGGTTTTTATGAGATGAAAACCCTCTCATACGCATGCTCACAACTGATACAGGAAATTCACAATACTTATGCACACGACACACACGATTCTAATACACGCACACCACACTGCTAATAATTAAATGACAAAATGACACACACAAAGTTCCACACATAATTGACTATTTAATGTTCTCTCTTCTTTCTTTCTGTCTTCTCTTTCTTCTTCTTATCACGCCTGCCTGGTACCACAATAGCCAACAATTGTCTTGTCTTAATTTTTTCTTTATTCAACTTATCATTCTAATATCCACTCAGCAATCCCTATAATGCTCCATTCTTCATTCTGTACTCCATTCTTCATTCTATACGCCATTCTTTATTCTAATCTCCATTTCATTCTGTACTCCATTCTTCATTCTACATTTACTCCATTCTTCATTCTATAAACTCCATTCTTCATTCTATACTCCATTCTTCATATATCCATTCTTCATATATCCATTCTTCAATCTATACTCCAATTCTTCCTATTTTTATGCTCCATTTTCATTCTGTACCCCACATGATCACAAATACCACATGCGTACTAAAATCAACAATACATATGTGTAATCTGTTTGCTTCCAATTTTCATTAAAAAAAGCCAACTCTTGTTTATTTAACATACACTAATATCGTCAAGTTCAAAATCTCCTGCACACTGAAAGCAATTTAGTCCTTGGCAAGCTGTTTACAGCTGGACGTGCCTTTTAATAGTCGTCGTGCTTCATCAGGCGCCAATACACGCATGGACACTATAGTAATGCTACTCAGTTTTTCAATTATTTCTGTTTTCTACAGACAGTCATCTATAGCAGATAAGTGTATAAAAAACAACAACAACTTCATGCAGTATCTGTATTGCTTGGTATCCATGAATACCAAACAATACACACATGTGCATAGGTTCACTTATCTGAGGATCAAGGTGTGCCATAATTGGAATAGATTTCTTTGCATATCTTCGTGAATAGTATATCGATTATTTCCCGACGTTTGTGTACGCCGCGCTGTGCCCTATATTCTTGTGTGTAATCACGTATGTAGTATGTAAGATATTAGACATCTTCTCTCTTCCCACCCCCTGCCCCGCCCCTTCCTCCCTCCCTCCCTCCCCCTTTTCCTATCACTTCGTTTATATCCTTATATTGGGATACAGAAAGTAAGAATGGTAGGCATGTGAGAGATCTAATTAATGCACCAAGTTTAGGCTTCGTAAGGAAGCCATACGCATGTGATGCTCAGTGTCTAATTAAATTACATAAGTAAGGTAGGCTGTCCTTTGCATGAGTGGCCTGTATTAATGTGTGGTAAAAAAGTAGGCAGGGCTACTGGTGTAGTTATTAATGTGGCCTAAGAAATTTGCTGGTTCAGGGTTAGGTATTTGTAGTCAGAGTCGCCTTACACACGTATGACTGAGGCAGACGTACTGTAGGGACGTATCAGGACTGAGTCTGGAGGTGATTATACGAGAGAATACATAGGTGGGGGCAAATGTGAGTGTTTGTGTATGATGTGATAAATTGTTGTTGTTGTGTTGGACAGTTTAAGATACTACAGGTGAGTTGTCTTAGCCGAAGTAAGTTATTGTTAAGATGGTCTGTAGGTACAGACAGTCTGACTTCTCCATTTGTGTAGTCCTAGATATTGCAAATGCCTATTGTACATACTTGCCTCTATAAGTACTAGGGCTGTGCGTTTATTGATTATTACTATAACTGGGTATTGGCAATTATCAATTTTCATAAAGTAAAGAATCACGATCTGATTATGATATGTAATGGTAATTAAAAATCAAGGTAAGTTTTCAGCTAAAAAACACAGCATGTCAACATTGTCAGGGTCCAAACAAGCTCTTTTATAATTAATTATTTGCCCTGCTGTGAGAATAGCCTTTCAGACTAAAAGGACAGCTAGAGAGCCTAGCAGTAGCTGGAGGGGTTGGTAGGGCTGGCTAACCAGCTGCCCCCTACCAGCTGCCTACGGCCCTACACCCGGCCCTACACCCGAGGGTCAGCTGTTCCCAATTAATCTATTTTGAACAGCATCCCCATCATATGAACATATGTACATATGTACAGTAGGAGACAAAATAAAATTCCAAATTCTGTTCCATATGCCATAAAACAGGTAGTTTTTTCCCTGTAGTTTTTATTGTTGTGTTCCATGCAATTTTGACACAACTGCCGACACCGTTTACTAAAATGGTTAATCTTTTCCGTCAATTCACAGAATATTTTCTAGCTAGAAACTCTTCCATAGCTATATCAAACTGACTTGTACCATGGCTCTAGGCTATAGGAAACGCACAGAAACTAATTTTGATTGGACAGTTCTTAGGAGGTGGGTATGAAATATATTCTCCGCGAATTGAGTAATCTAATTGGACAGTTTGAATGTACCATTGTACGAAGAAATTTACTAATATAATATGCGTTCTTGTGTGTGTGTGTGTGTGTGTGTGTGTGTGTGATATGCTTATGTGTTTTGTCATTTAAAAGTAATGTGTAAGGTTTTTTAATAGCACTTAAGTGTATGTTGGTACAATAATATCAGTACATTAAAGTACATGTCCTATTTGTTTATTTTATTATTATTATCTTTTGTAACACACTATCTTTAAGAACTTAGTATGTGTATATGTAAGTGATAATGTTAACGTTTTCGTCAAGTAGTAAGTTATGAAACTATATAACAACATTTCATACTATTCATAAACAATGGTAATGTGTACATTACATACAATGTAGTAAAAGTTTTGATTATGTTATACTGTTTACTGTTTTAGCCTAAAGCATGCCAATGTAATTCCACATACATATATTAGCCCAATATATTATGATAAGGCACATGTGATGATTTCAAGGTACTGTTCTCTTCTTATCTTCATCTAGCTGAGGGAGTAAGTTGATGCAATGTACACAAGGTGCCCTTTTCTGGATGTGCAATTTCCTGGTTCTCTCAGGAACACAAACAACTCATTGCATGTTCTTGTCTCTCCCAACATGCATGTCCATGAATGTAACAACACTGGACACATGTTTTGCTGACTCAGCTCTTCAGTGTTGCCATAGAGACCGGGTGCAGTAGACCTTGCTCAACTGTTTAAGTTGTCTGAAGATATTGTTGGTGTTTTTTTCAGTGATTATGTCATGTGCTGTTTATAGTTTGATTAAATGACGTCAGATGTATCTCATGACATGGCTTGAATTTTACCTTCATTGTGTGTATACATTATTTGCATGTGTTTCTAAATATAGCCACGGGAAATTCCCTTGTGATTGTATACCAAGCCAGCTATGCTAGAAGGGGTTTCCCCTGGTGATTTCTTCCCTTTTCCTTTAATTTCTTGATGTTTGTTTCACAATACTGAATTTTGGTTTTGTCTGTATGTACATATGTATGTAGGTTATGAGCATGCAATCACAGGTATGTATATACGTAAAGCTCATAATATGTGGTTGCCATGGCGCTGGTAGCAAAACAAACAAAAAATGGCTGGCTCATTCCGGCATTAAATAGTCCAAAAGGCAGAGGATATTTCCTAAGATGGACACAGTCAGTCAATCACATGCGCACGAATGCATGCATCCTTAGGATTCATTATGACACTAACCTGGACTAAGTGTGTTATGAGAGTGTGTTGCAAGTTGGGGAAGTCCTCCCCGATTGCCAGTTGAGTTGCATTTATAAAGCTGCAGCTTGTGATGATATTAAGCAGAATGAGGTTAGAGAATATGATAACGAAAAGAATAAGTTTTTATCAATTGCAAGTACGTATGTATTTAGGTTTAACGTCTCTCTCTCTCTCCCCCTTTTTTTTTTTTTTTTTTTTTTTTTTTTTTTTTTTTAATCCTGACATTTCTTTTATAGCCATTGGCGCATGCTGAGCAGGCTATCTCCATGGGAACCAAAACCACGATAGTTCCCAATGCAGAATCTCCGGATCCCAGTCGTCAGTCCACTTTCCGCCAAGAGTTGGAGGGGGAAGAGGCCACTTACAAGCATGCCCAGAATCTGTCCAGCACAATTTCTACTTACAGCAAGTCCAAACCTGGAGGAACTTTCGCTGGACGTAGCCCGTTGCCTGGCAGTGCAGCTGGTCACTTTGAGAGATCTACGTCCTCTCCTGGGAGTGGGACTGTTGGCAGAGGTGACCACTACAATCCTCCAAGCAGGAGTGAATCTATCGGGCTTAATGATAGTGGCAGTGCACAAGCTATTGGAGATGAAGCTAACGATTCATCTCACATGGTTTTAGGCGAAGGGTCCATTGACCTTAAAAAGTCCATATCTATGACTTCTTCCAGTTCCGACGGCCGCAAGGAATACGCCAATCAGTTTTCTTGGAGTTCCCAATCGACCCAAGGCTCCAACAGGCGTGGGTCAGGGAAGGACATGACAAAAGTTTATGAACACTATCAACATCTGCGGCGGCAGGAATCAGAATTTATGCGACAACAAGAATCAGAAATCAAACAGCTTAAATCAGAGATCAAATCGCTGCATGAGGCTTTGCAGCAGTGTGAATTGGTTATTCAAGGCCTTCGAAAGGAAAATGAGACCTTGCAGAAAAAATCTGATTTGTTGGACAAAGATGTGGACAAGCAATCGGATAGCTATTTCCAAGAGGTCATAGGTCTTACTGAACAGTTGTCTGCCTGTCAGGCTGAAGTCGGCAAGTTAAAGTTGGGCCTTCTGGGTTATGATGAATTAAAAAGACGTTCAAAGTTCTTGGAGGAGCAAGCGAGTGTGGCAAGCGAAATGCTTTTAAAACAACCAGAAGGAAATCAAGCCGTGTTCGCTGCTAGTATTCAAGGTACAGAAGGCTTGGATGTGTCTCAAGGGGATGTCCCTGGAATTAGCAGTCGTTTGCAGGTCGAATACGAACAGAGAGAGCAGGAAGCACAGAGAGAGATTGAGGATCTGAAAGATACCTTGGAAAAGAAGAATGAAACGATTAAAAAGTTGAAGGATAGATTCACTGAAGCCACAGCTAAATTAACAGAAGCTCGAGAGTTGAGAGCTGTGGATGTGGATATCTCTGGCGACCGTATTTACAAGGATCGACTCCTTGAAGCCGAGGCTGTGATTGAGGGACTTCAAAGCCAACTGGCCAAAACCGGGACAGCCGCAGAACCGGAAGCTGATCGCGAGCGGCTGAGGGAGGAGCTTCAGGATATGACAAGTAAATACAAGCAGGTGTTGAGGGGTGCAGAGATACTTTCGGAACAATCGAAAACTATTAAAGAGTCTCTTACTACTAAAGAGATAAAGTTCCAGGAGATGAGGGTGAGTTGTGTGTATGTATGTAGTGTACAATAAGTAGTCTGTCCATGCTGGGTGTGTCTTCTGTTCTGTATTAACTCACATCTTGCATGCACTAGATAGTTCCAGTAAACGCCAGTCAGTCAATTAGTTTTTAATCGTAATCACTATATCTCCACTTTCATGGAAACACTGAAAGTCTTGGTAAAGGATAGCTTTCCTGTTTAGCACTGCTCTGACGAATCCCAAAGGGCATGACGAAACAGAAAATTTGATTTTAGACGATTATTAACAATTTGTAAAAGATTCTTAAAATCTGGCTATCCTTTTTGCTTTATGTATTCAGTGCAATATCAGTATTGGTAGAGAGTACTATTGCATCCTACATACACATGTACATGTACTGTATGTATTTATTCTTTTGAGAATATAGTACTGTATGCAGTATATATATTTATTTGTTGTTGATGTTGTTTTGCTTTGTTTTTAATCTGATGTGGTTTTTTTGTTCATTTTATTCTCAAATATTTTTATTTCGTATCTACAGAAAGAACGAGATACTTTGTTAGGTGATAATAAAGCTCTGAATGACTTGCTCAGTTCGAGTGACAGAGAAATGTCCGAGTGGAAGCAGAAGTTGCAGGAGGCGGAGACTGAGAGAGCCCAGTACGAGATCAGGTGCGGCCGGCTGGAACAACAGCTGGAACAGAGGGAGGAGTCTCTGAGGAGACATGCGGAGGTATGGTGTGTATTATATGGAAGGGGTTTCCTTGGGAACAGGTTGTTCATTTTGTAGAATGGTATTATAATTATTAGGGGCAGAGACCAAATACATATACTATAGTAGCCAGGTGAACTGAACATATAGAACTGATGATGGATTAATTACAGTAGTACCTGTGTATGTTTTAATAGTTGTTGACTTCTGATGAATGATGATGATGATGATGTTGATGATAGTGATGATGATGATGAATGGTGATGATGATGATGATGATGATGATGGTGATGATGATGATAGTGATGATGATGATGAATGGTGATGATGATGATGATGATGATGTTGATGATGATGAAACAATAATAATGATAGTAATAATTATAGCACTTGTGCATTAAGCAAGTCGTCTTGGGTTCGATTCTGGTGGCGACCAAATATTTTTAATTCTGTATTGTTTAAAAAAAGCCTGTCAAAGAGAGAGAATACATCTAATGAATAAAAGAAGGCTGAGAATGAAATTATGACAGTAATAATAACAATAATACTATAATAATAGTACAATAAATAATAGTTTATTTGTTTATTCGCGTTGTCACTGTATTTCTTGTTACAGGAACTCAAGGATGTAAACTTGCAGTGGCAACAACTGACAGATGAACTGCAGCGTGTGAGAACAGATATGCGGGCAGTCACCAAGGAGAAGAATAGACTTGATGAAGACTTAACTCTACATCAAACTAGAGTAAGATTATAACAACTGTTCAGAATCATAATGATATTTGGTAAGGTGTAGTCACAATTATGTGGCATTCACTCCAAACATGGTGTTTATGTACAATCAGAAAGAAAAAAAACAGTTTTATCCATTACTTACCTCTCCTGCTCTCTTTTATTCCTCAGCCATCTGCTGCCTTGTCCTCTTTTCCAACTCCTGGATTCCCTTCTCCTCTTCTGTCTATCTCTCCTGCTCCCCAGTATCTCTGTCCTTTCTGTGTGTATTTTTTCACTTTTTCATTGAAGTAGTTACATCAGTCAGCTATTTCTCACCTGCATTGCCCCTTGCATTCTCCTGCTTCTCTGCCAGTCTTATACCCATCATGGTTAGATTTTAGATGCACAGAATGCTCTTTACCAAATAAGTCAGTGGCCCGGTGTTCAGTTGTCATAGGATACAATAGGTTAATAAAGCACTTCAAGCTATTGGAAGTTGTTAGATTTAGTGGTTTGTGTGTGCACTCTGCAGTCAATGGTTGCACATTTGTACCACGAACAGGTCACTTTTTTTCCTCTGTTTTTTGTTGTTTTTTTGTTTGTTTTTATTTTGTTTTGTTTTGATTTTCCTGTGCCATACAATTTTCCCATTCAGGTAGTGACTATGTTTTACCAATTCTGATCAGCTCATGAATTATTCATCAATAATGCATGCACTGTTATATAGATACATTATGTAATACAGTATAATAATTATGATGAAAATATACATACGACTCATTCCTTTGCTTAACTACTGCCCTAGTTTGTTTGTTTGTTTGTTGTTGTTGTTGTTATTTTGTGTGTGTGTTTTTGTTTTAACCTACCAAACCGTAGTGCTTGAGTAATGTAACCAGTACAATTTTTCGTTTTATTTCATTTATTTATTTATTTATTTATTTATTTATTTATTTTTTATTTATTTCTGCTCAGGCTACAATATTTGAGCAGGACTTCAAGCAAGAGAGACAGGATAGAGAGAAGGCTCACTCCAAGCACATTGAAACAGAGGATCAGTACAAGCACCAGCTGGGCTCTCTCATGACACAGTTCCAGGCCGTCTCTGATGATCTGCATCAACAGAAGAAGGCTTGCAAAGACATGGAAGCTACTTATCAGGCTAGATTGTCTAAACAGAGTTACTCTACCGGAGAAATGGATCGTAGGTTGCAGCTTTCGGAACAGAGGATTGCTGATCTTGAGGTGGGTGTGGCTTACATGAATAACTGGATGGTAGCATTATATAAACTGTATAGTAGTATGGTAATGTTAAGAGTTTTCCAGAGTACAACTGAAAGAATTCTATGATGTTGGGGTTTGCGAATATTTTGTGACAGGATTTGTTGATTTCTTTTGTTTACCTTTTTATTTTTATTTTTTTATTTTATTGCTGTATCTAGTATGTATGTATGTATGTATGCAGCTTTGATGCATCTCTTGTGAATCACTGAGATAACTGGTGAAGGTCTTTTAGTCGAGAGTATTGTGAATTTAGTCGAGAGTATTGTGAAGAGACTTTTTTGTTAGTTTTTGTCGGGGTTTTTTTTGTTGTTGTTTTTGTTTTGTTTTTTGTTTGTTTTTTTTTGTTTTTTTTTTGTTGTTGTTGTTTTATTACTTCTCTAGTAAAAATGACACATTCACCTACTAATTATCACCTATTGTCTTTGTTCCCAGGGTGACATAGCTACCAAGACTCAGCAGCTGAAGCAGTACAAGAAGCAGTCGGACCACCTCAGGGACGAACTGAACGCTCACAAAGAAGTGCACCAAGCTCAGAAGGCTCAGGTAAAAATTTTAACTTTTCTCACACGTGTGGTACATATGTATTTAACATCCATTATGGTTAATTAACATCCTCCCACCTTAATTTACAACGATAGTTACAGAATTGAATTTATTTATTTGTAGTTGTTGTTGTTTTTTGCATGCATGTAGCAGGTGTAGTAGTGATTCTGTCATTTATTCTCACATTTGTTTTAAGAATAGTGGATCACATATCCTGCCATTGAAGCTATCACAGTGGCGTTTGAATATAGCACTTGTTGAAATTTTATTTCATATGACTACACTTTTTTTTTTTTTTTTTTTTTTTTTTTTTAATGCTAGAAAGAGTCTGGCAATCATTTGTGGTGTATACTCAGCTATGTAGTGTGTTAACTAATGAAGAAATTTATGCTACAGTAACATGAGATTAGCAGAGTGTACATATGTATTTTTAGCATAATAGTTGTACGTAACCACTATGATGTAATTTTTTTCAATAATTCAGTCATTCTCGGCTGAAATAGTTACAATAATGGCAAATTTCTCGTTCTAACAGCCAATATTGTTAATTAAAACTTAACCCGACGTTTTAACTTCTTGCCGAAGTCCTCTTCAGGGGTCAACTGAGGTCAAACTCTCCATGGTGATATAATTTTTGTTTTTACCGCACTGGTTGATACCTACTTTAGTTGGAACACCCTATGCATGTAAACTCTATGCATACAGTAGGTACCAAAAATGTTCTGGACTTCTCTCCATAGTGCGGCCGTAAAGAGGTAGTTTTTTTTTACTGTTGCCTTCTGTACCGCTTTGACTAAACGGCTGATGCTGTTTGCTAAAATTGTAAAAAAATGGTTCACCTTTTACATCAATTCACTGATTTTTTTTTGATTTTTTTTGATTTTTTGCTAGAAACTCTTAGCTATATCAGCAAGCTAAGGTTTTGTACCACTATTTATTTTTTAGTTAATTCACTTTTCTTTTTTTTTTCATTAAAGAGACTATAATTATATTTGACTATCCATACTCTCTTGTTCATGTAGTTGGAAATCATAACTAACGAGCGAGACACTGTCAAGAAGGAATTGAACGTGTTGCAGCACGAGAACAAGAACATGAAGGCCAGGATGAATCATGCAGCTGCCACTGGACGAGGTGGAGGGGGCGGGGCACTCACCAGTGCGGGAGGGGCACTCACCAGTGTGGGCGACCAGCAAAAGATTCAAGAATTGGAGAGAACAGTTGAAGCTCTCCATATGAAGAATGCTGTGAGTCTTGCGATATACATATGCATATTTCACAATACTTCAGAAATGCTTGGTACAGGATATAAATTATTACAATGATTCATTTTTTTATCGGCACTGTGTCTTGTATTATATGTGATGATGGTATTGAGCCTGTTAGTCTGTAATGTTATTGTTGTATATTATTATTGTTTAGACTCACATGGTAAAGGGTTGTCGTGATCCTATACTTTGTAATTCAATAATTCCTTTAATTAGAGTTCTCTATCTGAAAATAAGTCAATTATGTTGGGTGCATGTGGGCATATTAATCCTCGCTAATCCAAGTTGACTCATCAATTATAATTATTATTATTATTATTATTATTTATTTTTTTATTTTTTATTATTATTTTTATTTTTTATTCTATTGTGGCCTTGTATTTTGTCTCCCTCTTTTTCATTTTACTTCTTTCAATTCCTCGTCTGCCCTGCCCACCATAACCGTTTATTTCTAATGCATTTCATTTTTGCCTCTTTATTTGTAGGAGCTGCAGTCTAAGCTAGATATCCATCCCATGTTTAACAAAGCCACACCCACTCCCAGTCAAGCTCCACCTGTGTACAGCAGTGCGACTTCCTCTGCATCGTCTCGTGATCGAACTTCTAAGGTTAGTGTTAATCTTGGCTAACAGTATTATGCTAAGCCATGTGTGTGTCATGTCTTATGTTAACAATAATTAACGAGGGGTGGAACTTCATGGTACATGTATTTCTTGGTAATCTACCATAATAGCCAGATAAACTTGTGCATTTAATAAAGTAAATAGATGTGATATTACGAATTATATTAATATTGTAAATTGTTTCTTATATCAACATTTTTTTAAATACATAATTATAGTATCAACCAATGGAGAACTCCCTAAACAACGAGTTGCAATGTTTGTGTTCTTACTTAGTTTTCTGCTCTTCCTAACCGTGCGAAAGGCGGACCCATTAAGGCTCAGTCGATGGAGGAAGACCTGCTTCATCGTGGCAATCATCCACGAAACAAACCTAACATTGGAACATCCAAGTAAGTATTAATTAATACTAAACCGTTCGAATTTATATTGTGCTGTATTGTGAAGGTACATATGTGACCGTCTATAGGAAAACCAGGCACAACGCGGCACTTTCGAATTTTTTTTTTTTGCACTTATGGAGTTGTCGGCGTCCAGATATTGAGCTCTCCAAGTTTTATCGTCGTAGCTTTAGTCGTTCCTGCTATAATAGACCTAACCGTTCCCTTCCGTAGGCTTGAAACAATACATTTTTAAGAAATCGATCGATCTTTTCTCGATATTACGCACGCCGCGGTGTGCCCGGTTTTCCCGTAGACGGTCACATATGTAGGCTTAATACTAATAAGTGTGTATGCATGTATGATGTTGTGTGTGTGTGTATGTTGTGTGTGTGTGTGTGTGTATGTTGTGTGTGTGTGTGTATGTTGTGTGTGTGTGTGTGTATGTTGTGTGTGTGTGCGTTATGTTGAGGTTGTGTGTGTGTGTTATCGTGCGTCCTTGTGGCGTGTGAGTGTGCTATGAGATACAATTCCTGGGGGACCTAGCCCCCTAGCTTTTGGCCAACATTATCTACCGTATGTCGTAATACGTAATAATGACAATGTTTTGTGTAGTTTGGCTCACCAAACTCGAGACGACTTCAGCTTTAACCAGAGACAGCACCCCCAGTTCCAGGACTCCAGAAGAGCCATGACTTCTCTCATGAACCCGGCTTCCAACGTCGATGTCCCCTTTTCGACTAGCTCTGGAATGGCCGGGGGAATAAATGTGATGACCCCTCCCAGTTTCAATGTGAGCACTTCAGGCGCTTCTCATTCTCACGGCGGCCAGCCTCAGCAACACCCAAGAATGTCAGCGACAATTCCTTCGCAGTCGGCAGTGCCTCCTTCAAGGGCAGGATATGGCCAGAACTATGCCCCCAGTAACGGACGAACGGCAGTCGGGACCTCTTCAACAAGCACCTCATCCTCTGGGTACTACAAAAACACTCACGGTAACAATGGGTCTGGTATACCTCAAGGCACAGCGCCTGGGTCATCTCAGCAGCTCAAGCTTCACCCAATGGCACAACCGAATACTAATCTCTCTCCCGTTCACTCTCCTGGTTACTCCACTACTGCGTCAGGCCCTTCCTCACTCGTTGGGAGCAACTTGCCCCCGATGGCTCCTCCGGGTGGCAGGACAGAAAGTTTGGCTTCCCATTCAGCCATGATGAGTCGTCAGGACTCTCGCAACCGCCCACACAGCCACCAGGTTCCGATGAGAAAATCCCATAACGTTGAAGAGGACTCAGCTATTGCTTCCCAAGATTCAGTGGAAAAAGATTCGCCTCCGTCTTCTCTAGGTGAGCAAGTGTCTCACTCTAAGAACCTCTCAGCTTCTCTGCAGCCTTCTCGTCACAGCCGGCATGACTACCTGGTGGGTAGTAGTGATCGGCACAAACATCTTCCCCCCGCCAGCCAAGTAGGGAGAGGAGTCCAGCTGGGATCGGGACAAAGTGACTCTTCCAACAAGGGCTTGCATTCCCAGCAGGATTATATGGCAGTGATGGGACGCAGCCTAGGGAGGAGTCAGCCTGTTCGTCATCATGGGATGAGTGCTACGTTAGGGTCTAGTAGAGTATCAGGTCATTCCAATGATCTCAAATCAAACAATTCTTCAGGTATGGTTTGAATGGTACATACATACATGTACATTATACATCTACTTATGTAGAATGTTTCTAGAAAATATAAAATAATGTCTAGAGAATATAATATTAATTTTAATTATTCATTATCATCACTGCTGTAGTAGTAATTATTATTATTATTACATAATCAATTTATTTTTACTTATCGTGGTATGGAGTAACAGAACAATTGTACAAGATGGTTTGGCTTTGTAAAGCCTTCATTGGTTGTGTGATGCTACATCCTGAAACTAAATAGTTTTAGTTATAGTTTTAATTTTTTTGTTTCATCACGTAACAGTTAAAAGCTTCACTACGCTGAAACGTCTTGCATACTGCGGTTATCTTTTTTTTTAAAAGGGAAAAAAAAAAGAAATATCTGTATTAACGTGGTAAAAATGACGTTATACAGTATTTAGTATAATTTATTTGTTTGTTTTTTGTTGTTGTTTTTTAAAGGTCTTGGTAGACGACCACTCCAGGAATCCTCAGTGTCTTCCAATCCTCAAATGCAAGAATCTTCTGACCCAAGTCTGAACATCTCTCCGAACCAGCTGGAAGAAGGCATTGATGATGACATAGTGGCTGCGGCAAAACAGGTGGGAGGGTCTAATGGCAAAGGAGGAGGAGCATCAGCAGATGCCCCTTACGATCCCAACTTGGTCTGCCCCTCGTGTGGTCAGCCTTTCAGAATCGGTCAGATACAAGCCTTCAGGGAGCACGCTTCCTCTTGCATCAGAAAGACGACTTAACGATCTAGTACTTACTGCTCAGATTTTTCAGAGGAGTTTTGTTAAATCCTATCACAATATTACATTCCGTTTTGCACTTTCTACTTTTTGTATCAACTGTAGTTGATGAACACGTGTGTTTTTTATGTGAATTCTCGTCTATTGAATTAATGATTGCTGATTACATTTGAAGTTGTTTTGGCTGGGGGGGGGGTGTGGCGATCACTACTACCTACCAGGTAGTCATGCCGGCTGTGACGAGAAGGCTGCAGTGAAGCTGAGAGGTATTCTTCTCAAAACCAATGCCAAGAGTTGTTGCTATCTGTGAAGATAGTGAATTTGCTGTTGTGCTTGTTCCTAAAGTGACCTGGATGGCTGTAAGCTAGCATATTATGAAGTTGCTGGTTTATCTGGGAACTCTTCTGCTCAGCCACTTCTTATTGTACAGATAAAAGTCAGCAAACATTTTTGAGGGGTGGCAATACTGGTTGTGTTCCAAGATGTTATAATAATACCAAGAAATAGTTTAAAAGAATCGTCTTCTATAAGTTTCCCAAAGACAAAGTATTGAGAGATAATTTGGATAAAAATGCTTATAAGAGAAAATAATTCATTCCGTTGGTAGACCTAGTGTTTGTTTATGCATGCTAAGTAGGGACGAGAGGAGTCCAGCTGGATCGGGACAAGGTGATTCACCTGTCAATGAGTTTCTGAGAACTATTTAGCATGCAATTAAAATTTGCCTCTCATTTTTTTCACATGTGCCAGGAACCATGCAAAATTTTGGTATGAGTATATTGGAAATTTCATAATCTATTATACCCTTGTATGTAGTATTCTTTTGAATCGCTATTGTTCTTTTTCAATTGCATGATGACATCACATATATCCGGGCCACACCCACTTATGGTCTGACTTATAATACCTGTACCAATGTTGGTCTATTTTACCACTCTGCCTCTATTTGCACGGCTCATTGAGCTACCGAATTACAGAGATGGATAACAAGTTCATTATCAAGCCATACTGACAGTCATGAGCTCCACATTGTGGTACGTGGTACTAGCTTTTGTAGTAAACTCCCCAAATTGGCATGAGTTTGTTGGCTCCTTCTGTGACGTGAGGTTGTACTGCCAGTCTAAGGGACTGTACCTGCAGGTCACAGACAAGGTAAGGGACACTTGTAGTGTGGGCTATCAGTCAGGAACAAACTAGTTTATTACTTGACTATATGTAAGCACAGCAAAGCGAGAAGCTATTAGAGCATACCAATTAAAGGCAATGTGTGTATGTATGTATGTATGTATGTATGTAGCGTGCTGCTGAACACTACACCTCAACAAAACTAGAGGTGAGAAAGGGAAACTCTAGAATTACAGCTGGTAAAGGGTTATAGCTTGTGAATTCTCTACCTGTAGCTATTGTTTGTACATAAAGCTAGGCTAGCTCACTAACTTCTACAGTGGACCTTTATCTAAGCAGCTAACTGAGATGCTACCACTGAGGCAGTCAACTGCTGCATGAGATGCACACAAACAACAGCACACTACTGAATAAGCAAGTGAACACACTTAAGGACATTGACACACCTTTACCTCATGCACCATTTAAGTAGCAGGTAGGTAGGTGTATCTAGGAGATCAAGAGGACATACACACCCACCCACACACAGGGTGAGGGGATATTCAACTCACCACAAAGTAAGCAATAGTGAAGCAGGTGTAAGCCATGGCAGTATAGTATCCATAGCTACCCAGCAGCAGTCCACACACCACACTGACAATCATGCAGACGTACTTGTAGCCGGAGTACGCCACTAGGTCCAGCCACCGAGTGCACGGCCAGCAGATAGAGACATAGCCAGATGATGAGCACCTCCGCCAACAGCCAGGCTAGCAGCGAGCTGGCGGTCATGCCTAACTGCTCAGGAGAAACCTTAGATGAACATTAATAGTACCACACTCACTAAATAGAAGAATAGAGCAAATTATGAGACCTATTGTTATGATTTAACTTCAAAAAATCATTTCTAATCTGTACTAACTTTTGCTGAGTTCCCAGGACAACACCCGTAAGCAGCACGTATGTCACAAAGCCCATCACTGCATAACACACAAATTCCAACATAGCTGCTTACAATACAACAAGAACACAAGGAGGAGACACAACTGAGCGTGGTAGTGTGTTCTAGCCATTCACATGTAATATTCAGCTACAACTTAGTGCAAGACTTGAAGTGCAGATATTGTCTAATGTACGAGTCAACAGTGATGAAGTATCAGATTCTAACATCAATTTCAAGCCAACTTTAGCCACCTACACACAGTTACCTACAGTATTGAGGTTTTTAACTACTTGCACTTCTTGTATTTAGTTTTTGGAGTGGCAGTATGTCATGTTTGCTAGAACAACTCTTTCTGCCCATATGGCTATTAAAGAAAGCAGAAATAATAAAGCACACAAATGTAAATATGATGAATAGTTTGGAAACTAATGATGAGTCTCAAGCATCAAATTTAAGAATCTGTAATTCAGTTGTCTGGTTTAATATTTCATCTTAGGATAGCTTTCAGGCGAGGAACATTCAATTTCTTATACTCATGGTGCTGTGCATTATATGCTTGAAGAAATACGAGTGACAAGGTCATCCTATAGCATTGCTTCTGTACACTAACATAACTAACTGCTATATCACCCCTTTACCAGGAATATAAAGGTCAGGAGAGTTGATGTCCTCAGAGGGCGGTGCCCTCTCCTGTTGCTGGTAGCGAGGACTCCAGTCTTTGTGTAAGAAAGGGAACAAAATGATGCACAGCTTCTGGAGGACATAGTGTCCACTGTAAAATACGTCTTCAAATGTGAGCGGGCCATGAAGTTACTCACCTGCAGTAATCAATATAAAGAACTCTAGTTAATCATGCGTAACTACAAACTAATAATAAAAATAATAATAATAATAATAATAGTAATAATAAACCAATAGCTAATGTTATATGATGGATCCAAAAGCTTTTTTCTATTAATGACTGTCAGGAGAAGGGATAAAAACAAATAGTTAGTGGGGGAAATCCCTTCAAAATGGCCTAAACATTCCCTTCATTAGCATAAAAACCCTCATCTAGTCACTACTCCCACCCCGCCCTCTCAACATTAAAAGTAGAAGTCACTCACGCCAGAGTCTAGCATGGCCTGGCCTCTGTTGGCCACGGTCTGTCCATACTGCTGCATCATAGGGTTGTTGATCAGCATCTGGGCAGTAGCAGCTGTGGCCTCCATCGATGGCATTGGAGGGGGGGCTGGAGCCATAGGAGGAGGCATGCCTCCTTGATTAGACCTAGTATTAAATGACACTATAAAGTTGTGCACCAATAGACGTATTTCTAGATGTTTGAAGAACTAACAGTTAAAGGTAATCACAGGACACTAAATAGTGGCACTAATAACAGCAGCCAGTACTAGCACGCTACTCAGGCGTTATCAGGATACATTCCGGGTCCGGAAGGTACACCGTATCCTTCTCCCACTCTCCGATTCATAGCAAAGAGAAAACTGGAGCAGACTTTTTTGTTATCAAACAATAAATGCCAAGTAACCTGAATTTCTAAAATCATCCGCACAGAGACCCCTTACCTGATTCTCAATCTGAGGTGATACCCTTTCCCTAACGTTGTAAGTAGCCCGATGCGTTTCACCTATGGGACTTAGAAACGTGAAGCACTCAGATCAAACACGAAGCCCAAATGATTTAAATAAAATAACGTTGTCAAAATCTTTAAGTAGCCCGATGCGTTTCACCTATGGGACTTAGAAACGTGAAGCACTCAGATCAAACACGAAGCCCAAATGATTTAAATAAAATAAATATTCAATAATGACTGCAGTATAATGTGAGTGCAAATAAAGAAAAAGGTGATATTCTGTTTGAAAGAAAAATAACATTAGCTATGATGCTATGCTTGAAAAATTGCGATTAAAAATTTGGTGAGGTTGTTACAAGTCTGATAAATTTAAGTCCAGTTTGGAAGGTCTTGTACAGGTTGTTACTGGAGTGAGAATCTCTGAAGATAAATTAGTGTCATGGCTTCCAGTGCTGCCCACAGAAGAAAACAAACTCCCACCATTCCTCTCACCCTCCGCCACCCCGACTTCCTTCTCCACTGACGTGCCATCTCTGGGACTCAGCCCTCTCTTGTGTTGCCGTCTCTTAGCCAGAGGAGCTTTGGACACATCACCCAGAGTGAAGCCGCTCCTAGTAGCCTCGTAAAATGTTTGCTTTAGGGCCGATGCCATGGTTTTGTTTTGGCCAAGGACCGAGCTGGACTGAAGAGGAGTTAGTGGAGCATCTTCTGGATTGAGCCACGGATGTCTAGCCAACTCCTTCAGAGTGAGTCTGCTCTTTGCCTCCACAATCAACAGACCTGGCAATACAGGACACCAAGTCAAACACAATTATAGAGCAAGATAGATCTTCACACTGACACACATATATACATACATATATATATATATACGCATACTTATGTACACACATATATACATACACACACACACACACACACACACACACCTTCTATAAGATTCTTGGCTGCCCCTGACACTGCATTCCACTCTTCTCCTTGCAGAGAGAACTTGCTTATCTTGATGCGCTCCATAATGTCCTCTGTGGACATACTCTGAGCGTAGAATGGAGGATGGCCACACAAGATAGTGTACTGGACAAACAAAACACGCACGCACACACACACACACACACACACACACACACACACACACACAGAGATAGAGAAGCAATGAATATCATTAATTTACACAGTGGCCGACAAGTATACAATGACAGATCATGATAATCTTACTGTGCAGGACTAGTGTGTGTGTGTGTGTGTGGAATATGTTTATTCCAGCTGTTTCTTCAGTATGTTGTCACTTACCAATACACTACTATATTAATGGCTTCAATTCTCAGAAATAAATCATCTCCATTTTCATCAGTTTGAGCAGGCCCAGTTCTAGCACTGAGTGTAATTACTAGTCACTAATGTACCCACGTAGTATGAAATGACTGCTACATATCCAGCCACATCTCCGACTATTACAGCTAGATAACTTCCTTCTCTCTCCCCTCCCTCTTCCTCTAGTGCCTGTGAGACTCACCAAGATGACGCCAATGCTCCACAAGTCACAGGCCTCAGTGTATCCACCATTGTGTCGCGTAGACAGCACAGGAGCTGCGTAGGTCAGAGTGTAACAAGGCGTGGTCAACATCTTGGACTCGTCTGACAGGAGATGTGCAAATCCGAAATCTATGACCTTCAACACAGCATTTTCACCAATGTCCGAGAATAGTAGGTTCTGTGAAACATACACACACACGCCAGAGTTATGTACAAAACTCAATGGACAAAAAGTTTCTAATCAAATGATAAATCATTCTACTACTCGTCGTATAGCTATGGTGGTGGGAGTGGCCAATACAATTATACAGGATCACATACACACCTTACTAACTAATTAGTTTCAAATTCAGTGTAGCATTTAATTTTTTTGCTATCTCATGAAAATGCCAAAATTCATTTTTCAAGTCACAAGAAAGAAAGTGGTTAATATGGCCTGTTGCTATGTACAAGTTGGTGAAAAGGAATTGAATAAATCGTATCAAGCGGCGTAGGAGCTGTTGACTCAGTGAAGTTCCAGCTGCGTGGCTTCAGAAACAAGAGTTTGCTGTGGTGTGCAGACATTTTAGTACTAGAACTTCATCAGAAATCTTAACTAAGCTCACAATAATATTTTCTGATAACCTCCTCATCCAATCATTATTATCTATAGGCTATAGCTTACTTGGTAGAGTGTATATACGTCTCCTAATTGACACATTCTTTGGCAGCTAAACACATGATACACTATATCTGATGAATACGATAGAACGGTGCTATATGTTGGGCCTTACCTTTTATATTTACATGCGGATCATACCTGTATTGCTAACTATAGCCTGGACAGACAAGGTTTATGGAGCCCATGACATGTTTCTCACCTCTGGTTTAAGATCTCTATGAACGACTCTCTTCTGGTGCACAAAGGAGACGGCAGAAACCAGCTGCTTGATGATGGCGTTCGCCTGCTGCTCCGTGAAGGTGTGTCTCCTCTGCCGTCTCTCCAGTAGCTCCCCGCCCTTGATGAGCTCCATCACTACGTACACGTGCAGCTGGTCTGAGAACACGTCCACCAGCTTCACGATGTTCGGATGCCCCTGGCACAGCTTCAGGATTTGTATCTCACGCTTCGGGTTGTACCAGGATACTAATGCCTTACTTTACTGTGCACTTCAGAACAATGGCCTATGGAGTGTGTTCTTTCCCACTTGCTATCTCCTCAAGGAGTAGTACAGAACAAATGTCCGGATCATAAAAACAACAACAATAACAACAACAAGAAAACACAACCATGTGCCACACCCAAATTGAACTCGCATCTAAATCTCGCTGTCTAATGATCAAGTTCATTCTTAGCAGCTTTATAAATGTCCACTTGTTTGCTCACATGATTAATAGATACACGCAACTATTTTGTCCTTCTAGTGTCTCTCCTGCAACCTCTGATGATTGTGTGGCTCACTTATGGACTTGTCACCTTCCAACCAGCTCAGTAGGAATGAATACATGCCAGCCAAGTGGACTAATTAACCCAGGGGTCCTTTTATGGGGGCCATTTTTTTCATCAATGAAGAGATGATTTGATATTGATGATAATTAGATAAACATTATGTTTTATACAGTTGTGGTAAATGTGTGGGTGTGGTCATAGTGTGGGTGAGGGAAAGTGAGGCTTCCTCATCCATTGCATCCGTTGATCTTGTCATTGATGGGTGAGGACCAGTTGTGGGCAGTTCTCTTGCCCTCAGACCAGGTACTGAGGCTTGCGTAATTGGGGCACGATCACTTCAGTTTCTGAAGGAGCTGGGAGAGAGAGTTCGTAGGCAGACGGGTGCCCCAAAATCAACCTCATACCTGCTACAGCGCCTCTCACTGCAATTGCCATCCAAAGAGGAAACTCAGCTTCAGTCATGGGGGGTTTCTGGGGTAGCTAGTGTTTAAATCTTTTCTTCCACAATTACCTTTCTTTTTTATTTTTTATTTTTATTATTTAATTTCATTATTTTATTATTATTATTATTGTTATTGTTGTTGTAGTTGTTATTGATGTTATTATTTATTTATTTTTGTAATTACATGATCTTTTGTCTTGCCAGCAAAAAAAAAAAAAAAAAATTCAATTCAATGACTTAACTATTTACTATGAAAATTAAAAAAAAAATATGTATTTTGTGAAATAAAAGGAATGAGAAATGACAAGTCTATAATTCGTGACTGCTGGAATAGTTTTCTTTTGAATGAGCCATTGCACTGTTGGTCTCGAGGTCATTCGTATCTGACATTTTCACTAACTTAAACTTCACGTCTTTCACTTTCTGTTTGAACATGTTGCAGTCCACCACGAAGACAAAGGTGATAATGGGCACGAGCAGTGCCATGGCGAATGCCAGCACTTGGAGTGGCGGACTGATGAGTGCTTCAAAACCACTTCTATCACATGGGCTGTTGGGATCATATCCACTTCGCTCACATGAGAAATAGAGGGAAATCTCCCGTACCAAGCTTGGCCGAGCTTGCTGCGTCTGGGAGAAGTATATGAAGACGATGACTTGCATGAAGATATAATAAACAAAGACAATGAGAAGCTTCTTTTCAACAGTACTCGAGGAGAACAATGTCCCTGCTTTAATGGACTTCACAATTCCGTATTTCTAAAGTAAAACATGAAATGAGTTTTTAGCTACTACATCCCATACTAAAACTACCACAAAATAATAGTGTTGGGGTTAATTAATTGTTTCCAATATTATTCGTTCCATATGTAATCATCACAGTCTGAATAAATTGACGTTATCTTCAATTAAGTAAGGTAAGTACACTGTGACATACGATCCTTTACCAACTATTGATTGGGGGGGAGGGGGAGGAGTTTAGTAGGTCTTAATACAGTGTATAAAAACGACTCAAAGTCAGGTTCTTTCTTTCTAAATGTTACTATTAAATGATAAACATTGTGCAATATTACAGTTTAAGGTCGATGACCTTTATGCAGTACAAAATACTTTGTAGCTAAGAAATACCTATGGTACAAAAATTTCTAGTCACTTCATACAAAATTCCCTGTATATTATGTATCCTATGGTTCTAGATCATAGAATAGTACCCTATAGAATATACTTGTGTGTCTTACGTCCCTATTAATTATACCCAACCCTATACCCAGTGGATAGTCTCTAAATCCTAATGGGTCTTACCCTATGGATCGTGAATATCATTAACACCAGACAGCTGGTGCCTATCATCATGAGAATTATGCTTGGAAGTATCACCAGATTGAAGACGATGAAGTAGTTCAGGCCAACACAGAAAATAGGAGGAAAAGAGGCGATGCCAAAGCCAAGCTTTCCCAACGGCCTGTTGGCACTGACATCATCTACAATGATTCCTATTACAGGTGCGCTGGGTGCGACCAGCCCCACTATGATGATGAAGGCATGGACTATCCTGAACCGCTTCTTTGTTTCTGTGGTGTTGGCTTTTAGTGGGAAGAGAACAGTCCAAAATAGCACAATCATGTGGGACACCCAGAAGAAGTTGACTTGCAGTGGAATATAGCTGGATACCATACCTGTATATTCCATATTAAATGGTATTAGTCTTTGTTTAATCATAGGTGGATATCATATTGTTCCATCTATGGCTAGATATCACAAAGGACATTGTTGTGCAACTTTATCTTCAGCTTTACTTTGAAACCACTTATAGTTGTACAGTGTAGAGACTGAATTATGTAACTAAGCACAAACACACACACACACACACACACACACACAAATACTCACACATGCATGCAGTAAGGCAATTAGAAACCCTTGAACAAATATGAGCCACACACACAGCAAAAAAATTCATAAAGCTGGACATTTGAAGGACTTGAGGGTAATAATGTGGCATCAAATGTCATAAATCGATTGTGTGTGCTGGCACTTCACTGGCGCCTATGTACCATAGGTGTGGCACTTCACTGGCTCCTATGTACAATAGGCGTGGCACTTCACTGGCTCCTATGTACAATAGGCGTGGCACTTCACTGGCTCCTATGTACAATAGGCGTGGCACTTCACTAGCTCCTATGTACAATAGGCGTGGCACTTCACTGGCTCCTATGTACAATAGGCGTGGCACTTCACTAACTCCTATGTACAATAGGCGTGGCACTTCACTGGCTCCTATGTACAATAGGCGTGGCACTTCACTGGCTCCTATGTATAATAGGCGTGGCACTTCACTGGCTCCTATGTACAATAGGCGTGGCACTTCACTGGCTCCTATGTACAATAGGCGTGGCACTTCACAGGCTCCTACAGCGAAACGTCGGGTTAAGTTATAATTAATTATTGGCTGTTAAAAAGAGAAAAATTTACTATAATAATAATAATTATTATTATAATAATAATAATAATAATAATAATAATAGTAATAAAGAAATGGAAAGTGTGAACTACAATAATGCTCTCGCTTTGGCCTTGTTAGGTTAACTTGAAATGGTGTACATTAGTGGCTCCAATTTCACCACTAAATACCTGATACCTCACCATTTATCTCAACTATCAACTCCTAGGTATCTACATTTTGCACTGTTCTATTTTGTGTATGTACATGGTAGCATCTCCATGCAATCAGGTATAGTTACAGACACAAAACATTGATTGCATGTTATGTGTGACTGGATGACATTTCTGCATTCCTCACTGCTAATTACTTTTACTTTATGCCATGCACAACTAGATAGACTGAATCAACATTGATTTCTTAGGGAATGCGATTATTTTTTCTTGAAGTCTCTTTCTCAAATACTTGAACTTAATTACAAATAGCTAGCAAATACAATAAGTTCACGTATTTGAGAAACAGACTTCAAGAAAAAATAATCGCATTCCCTAAGAAATCAATGTTGATTAAGTCTATCTAGTTGTGCAGTCAGTCAATAAAAAATGCAAATTGTCAACAAAAACAATTACAAATAGCTAGCAAATACAATGTTTTTGTTGACAATTTGCATTTTTTATTGACTGACCACTTCATTATATACATAATTGCAAGGACACCTTCATTAGTATATACAACTTGCCTGTTATTATGCAGAAAGGTGTGGCTGTTGTTAAGCTCTTGCTAAGGTTTGGTGAACTGCAGTTCAAAGTTCGATCCATAAAGGTAACAAGTTGGAAGAAAACTGTACAAGAATTGCACAGCAGCAAGGATAAAAACCACACCCATTGATGGCATTTTGAGTCTTACTTAACACAAGGAAGCTGACTGTCTCATATATCACTAAGATAGATGGGAAAGTGTATCTGCAAGACAAACATATACTAATAATAAAATTATAGCTAGAAGTATTGAATGTTGTTAACATCAAATGATTGAGTGTGTCAATAGTGTATTTGCGTTCAGATTCAAAAGGTGCTTTGTTAGTGCCTCAAGAAGGGACTGTATTAGCACTTAGGTAAGGTGTCTGTTTGTGTTGCTGAAACTCTGTGCGGAGTTCTGAGAGACTTCCCTTAACCCTCTCGTTCCCGAATTGTTTGGACGCGCGCGGAAAAATCTAATCTCCTACCGCGGAATAGTGCATTACCGTTTTATTTTTTTAACTCGATGCTGGCTGGGAAAACCCCATAGCAACCATATATCACTAAATAGACCAAGAGTTTGGGATTCCCCTCATTTTTTGATTGAGAAAATTGAATAATATTTAGGCCCTCTACTATTACTTTAAAAAAAAAAAATTTTTTTTCCCAAAAAATTCCACTTTTCCCATCAATAATAATAATAAAAAAATAGAAATAATATTGTTTGATGTACTTTATACCAATATTATATTAGTTCAACAATAAAATATGTTGTTTGTTGTGTGTGGTGCTGATTGTGATCATGTAGGAGACATCTATGAGTGTCCACAAGGAACATACGCCATTGGACGTCGAGCTCCACTACAAAACAATTTCATATACACAAAAACACCAACAACAAAGATATTTGTAATACAAACAACAAATTATTCATGATCCTATATAATTGCAACTTTATGATGTATTGTATGCGGTTTCATACAGGATTTTTGTTTGGGAGGGAGGGGGGGTGGGGCTCCGAGTGTACTTCGCCAGGTCCAGCATCTTCTCCTTCGTCAATGGAAGACTCTGCTCCTGTTGCCTTATCTGCGTCCTCTTCACAATCCCTCTTCACAATCGGGTCGGTGACTGCATACACATCTGGTCCTAGTAGTACATTCTGGTAAAAAAATTAAATTTTTTTGAAAATTTGAAATTGTTCAACAAACCACAACCCACTTTCAAATCTCAAAACTCAATGAAATATATATATATTATAGCTAAACAGCTTTCTCCATCTCAATATGGCTATAAATAAGTCCTTTCCACAACAGAAGCTTGCTAGTTTTCAAGAGAAAGACAAGAGAAAGACAAGCTTACATCGATCATCTTCTTGACTTCCATTGTCAGTGTCAGAGTTGGCGGGGTCTGGTCCCCAACCCTGATACAGGGCCTCCTATAGCCCTAGATGTCGTCTCCCTCTTCTCCGCTTGATCCTGAGTCGCTAGAGTCAGTATCAAGCAAGTATAAAACTTCCACAGCACTGTAACTGGTAGACGCCATCTTTCCAAATTGACTTCGAAAAAAATTTTTTTTTTGCATAGTTACCTGGATCACACGACACGCTCACTTTTTTCCTGTGATGTAATAAGCATTACCTAAGCCTGTACGTAATGGGGAGGCCCCCAGTTGAACTGGCGATTTTATAAAAAAAAAGAAGACAGTAAGTCAAACCGCAAAGTCTTGGTCGGCAAAGAAGCGGTTGTTTCAATGTGTTATGGAAGGCTACTGGGCTCAAGCAATTTTTCGCTGCTTCTACAAAGCTCTGGAGATGACTGGATCCATAAATGAAGCTGCTGTGAAGAAGGTAACTTTTTTTAAAATTCGACGGAGAACCGATGTTTTTTTTTTTTGCCGAGGAAGAAATAAACGCAACTGCTGTGAGGTACTGTCGAAGCAGCCCTGGCTGAAAGCTATTTTAGATGCTTCTCCAACGCATTGGGCACCTGTGTATGCAATCTGAAGGTTCTAGCTATAAAGTAACTATTTTTAAAAATTCGGAGAAGCCAACCGGTCTTCACCCGCTTTTAAGCGGGATTGGGAACGAAAGGGTTAAAGTTCAAAAGACAAGAATCTTCTGTTTGTACACTATTTCTTTGTCAGCAGGTTCCTTATGAATGTGAGTACTCTACTTGTATTATTGCATAGCTTTCATTGTTCGTGCTTATTTACTACAACAATCAATATTAATTAGCATTCAGTTTCATCTAATGGCCTAGCATTGTAAGGTAAAGCTGTCCCAGCTACCACCACTCACACTTGCTTTCTCCTAATAATGCTGACCACTATGACTCCAATACCAGCCACAGCACCCAAGGCCGCTGAGAGACCTACTAGAGTGTCCATTGCCAGAGTAACTTGGGGAGAGAAATGGTTCCAGTTGGGGCAGTTCGGGGCGCAGGTCATGGTCTCTTGATCGCAGAAAAAGTTTTCACGGCAAGTGAGATTACAGGACGGTGTTGGAGTGGTCGTTAGAGAAGAACCAGTTGGTAGAGCTAATGAAATGTTGTTACACAACCTTTATAAATACAACACTGACAGGATTGAGCTTTTGCTACACTGTGAAATACGGTCACATTCTCATAATACTCTCCCATTATAATACCAAAATTTCCAACTATAAACTTAAATAAGCATCACAAAGACACAACATAATATTCAGTTAATAATTCTAATTTCAAACTGTGATTAGTATACCTGGAGGGCATGGCTAGCTAATGCAATTGTAATACATTAGTAGATACTCACTTGAACTGGCTTGTCCGCTTCCATCAGATGCACGGCAGTTCCTGTTGGGACGAAAACTTGGAAGAGTTGAACAGTCTGGAACATCATAGCCAGAGTTTTTGGCCGAATGAAAGTCTTCTTTGCAAACTCCATTTTCTAGTTCATTGCATTCCTGAAATGTAGGTTGGTAGAGATTCCCTTCTTCATCACACACACCTACAAAGGTGAACTGGCAGAGGAACTGTTCTGCTGCATCAGCACATGCTGGACTAGCTAATTCAAGCCACTTTAGAATTTTCATTGCAGCTGGAGCTTCATCACGAACGACCTTAAGATCAGTAGAGACATCACATTCTGCAGAAGAACCAAGAGAGAGCAAGTGTTCCCTGCAAACTACTGGCCCTGTGTAGTTGACAGCAGAACTGCATCCTCCAGTTTGTGTGTTGTTGGAGGTATTTGAAGGTGTATTCCTCCCACCCTGCTAGCCACAATAATAGCACTGTATTAAGGAATCTGCCCGTATTAATGATAATGCTTTTGTTCTCTTTCACGACTTACTCTTGGAAGATAAAAGAAGACTATTGGAAGAGAAAGAAGTACCCAAATGACCACAAGAACAATGCAGAGGATGAAAACTTCTAAAATTAGCCATTTGTTAGTTTTCAACTTCTCTAATACTGCAGAAAACTTCATTTTTATTCAGATCTAAAGCAACTTTGCAATATTCCACTTTACCTACTTATTAGCCTACACTACGAGGTAGTGACTGAACAAGGAACTTTGCATAAACCGATGATACAGAACATGAGATCATTGTGTGGTGGGGCACAGCCCCTGGGAATGTTCGTTGGTGTTGGACAATTTCTGTGACGTGTGAGTTGTACTTGGGAGGTGTGAAGGTGTAGTCATAATTGAATTAGTGGCTGTCATTCTGGAGGGGTCACTAATTAAATTATGACTACACCTTCACACCTCCCAAGTACAACTCACATGTTACAGAAATTGTCCAACACCTGTGCCCCACCACACAATGATCTCATGTTCTGTATCTTCTGTCTATACAAAGTTCCTTGTTCAGTCACCCTCATTCAGTTCAGTAACCACTAGAAGGCTCCACAAGCCGAAATATTATGGTTTTATTCTACTGAAATAAATTCTCTGAAACTTGCCACACCTGGCTAGCTATCAGGGTAGCTATTTTTATTAATTAGTCTAGCTGCCTGTAATATCAGGTGACTCCTAATCATTAAAAAAAAAATCATTAAAAAAATATTAAATCAAATGCTTTTTTTAAATCATTAAAAAAATCTTTGTATAAACAGATGATACAGAACATGAGATCATTGTGTGGTGGGGCACAGCCCCTGGGAATGTTCGTTGGTGTTGGACAATTTCTGTGACATGATGAGTTGTACTTGGGAGGTGTGAAGGTGTAGTCATAATTGAATTAGTGGCTGTCATTCTGGAGGGGTCACTAATTAAATTATGACTACACCTTCACACCTCCCAAGTACAACTCACGTCACAGAAATTGTCCAACACCTGTGCCCCACCACACAATGATCTCATGTTCTGTATCTTCTGTCTATACAAAGTTCCTTGTTCAGTCACCCTCATTCAGTTCAGTAACCACTAGAAGGCTCCACAAGCCGAAATATTATGGTTTTATTCTACTGAAATAAATTCTCTGAAACTTGCCACACCTGGCTAGCTATCAGGGTAGCTAGTTTTATTAATTAGTCTAGCTGCCTGTAATATCAGGTGACTCCTAATCATTAACATTAAAGTATTAAACCACAATACATTATAATAAACAATTTATATTGAGCTCTTTTACATAATTAGCTGTTAATCAAAATTTCAAACTTTAAAACGTTTGTTTTAATTAAACAATTTTTTTGACACCCCTTCTGATACTGTTATTATATGCCAAACCGAACCTGCATACCAAGTTTCATGCTTTGGTCCACTCTGTCACAATAATTTTTCTTATCTGCTGGACTAATGTGAAAGCTTGTGCTGAAGTGATCAAAAAAATATTTTTGAAGAAAAACAATTAAAAAAAGCAAGAAAAAAAGAACCCACAATCTTTGTGTCAAACTGTCAATCTTAGTTATAATGTCTTTCCCCTTTTGGTGTCACCTTTTCTAATGTCTTGAACATTATATCATCAAACTTAATGTATGCTCATACCTGTAAGTTCTATTTAAATATCAATCAAGTTCGTCTTGAGAGAAATTTTCTCATCCTTCATTCAAGATTTGGACTTTTTTTAGTCATCATGAGAGCCCACGAACACTCTTGCTCAAGTAAATGATCATAACGGTGTGTGAAGAATTCTATCGTATGGTTCATCAAGCCAGAAAAAAGCAAAGAAATAAAACAAAACAAAAAATCAGGTTTTCTGAATAATTAATGCACAGGTTGAACCTAAGCCTACAAAGACATGCTTACTGCTGTATGTAGCCAAGAAAAAAAAGCTGTGTAAAGGCAACTAATGTATTTATTTGTCAGTTAAATGTTTACTTTCATTGTGTGCATGTATTTTCTGGACACTGGATGAGCAGAAACGGCTGTACCCACATGGTCCAAAGTTGTTGCATTGCAGTTAGTGCCTCCATATACCCGGAAGTGTGTAGTTACCACCATTGCTGGAGGACTACCTTGGATTGTAGAATAGAAGTGGAAAAGAGTTCCAGGACATCAAAGACCTTGGCTGAGATGGATGCAATGAACCTCTTAGTCACTTGTGATGTTGGATTGATTCTACAACAGTGACTATTTCTGTTCCAGATAACAGTTGATTACCAGGCAGAGGCAGTAAACTCCACATCGTGTGGTATACATCAGGAAAACAAGGTTTGGCAAGCATACACGCTTCAAGGAAATGTTTTAATGCCTTCCTTCTCCTAACCAACACGGCAGCCCAATTGTCTGCTATTACGTGTTTTCTTTTATACTTTAGTACTGTATAACAATTAAATTTGTAATAAGAATATACTTCAAAATACTACCATATTTGTTAAACACAATTCATTGTGGCGTCCAGTAAAACGATTATTTTTCCAGCACAATAGATTCAGGTGGCATCTGTAAAGAAAACACGAAATTAACATCAGTATTGATAGTTGAAATCAATTAAAGAAATTTATTAAAGCAATAGTTGCAAAAACAAATAAATGAACCAAAATGACATATCTTGTGCACAAAATTTTGCAATTATAGCTAGCCATTATTAGGTTAAAGCAATAAATTACTTACCAATAATTTTCTACCATAACGGGAGTCTCTGAAAAATGATATCTTGTCCGCACAAAAATCAAAGTTTGATCTTTTAATACATTTTGCTAACTTTGCGGTGAGTCTTGCTGCTGACAGCCTGTCATTTGGTTTTACTTTTGCACAGCGTTCCAGAACAGTTTTCAGATATGCTCCGCAAGTTTTCTCCACACTTTTAATTTCATCGGAAAATTTAGAAGGATTCATTGGTAATTCTTGTTTAGTGAAATAAACAGACAGAACTGAAAATGAATAAATATCATATTTACATGTATAGCAGGAACTATGTGCTTCCGGAGGCAAAGTATAGGGAGTTCCTGGATTTTCTGTCATTTTCATTGATTCCAATGGATTGAGTAATTTAGAAACTCCAAGATCTGCTATTTTTGCTTGCAGACATGATGTGAGCAAGACATTTGAAGCAGACAGATCTCTGTGGATGACATTGTTGAAATGGAGATAACACAAACCACAAGAGACGTCTTTCAGTATTGAGAGAACTCAGTGGAACTTTGTATCCTTCCTCTTTGCATTTTGTAATACAATCTTCAACACTCGATGGCAAATATTCCATGATTAGAGGTTTTTTATTGGGGTCACCATTTTCTCCACAATACTGTATTCCCATAAATTGGACAATGTTTGGATGATGCAATCTGAACAATAAGTCACATTCTTGGAGTGGCGGGCTGATGAGTGCTTCAAAACCACTTCTATCACACGGGCTGTTGGGATCATATCCACTTTGCTCACATGAGAAATAGAGGGCAATCACCCGTGCCAAAAAAATATAAATTTGATAAGTTAGCTATTGTGTCTCACTAGAAGTCTAATAAGGTTGTCTTTTACAGAAATACTGATGATTTAATTAATCTGAAGAAATAATCATTTTACCCTGTATTGATGTACAGACAATTCTTCTTGCAAAGTTTTTTTCTCAGTATTCCAATTCTTTAATTTAGCTCTTTCCTGTTGCAGCTGATCCATCAATTGTAGATTCTGTTCTGTAGTTGCTGTGACATCCTAAAGAGAAAAATATTTGGTGATACTATAATATAAATGTCTTGTAAAGGCCTTCCCCTGTGCCACAAGTTCAACATAATTCTGATATGCATTAAACAAATGAACTAATAAAATGAGCCTGTCGTCAATGAACTTAATGTTGTTTGAGCGTAGCCAGGAGTTTGAAGAAGTGTTTATGACCATGGGTTCTTGCAGCCCACTCCTCTGTCTGTGCTAGTGGTCCACCGAACCCTCTCCCCATGATTGTGCACGCCTATTATGGGATACAGGCCACACACAGGCTTCTTCATATGCACGTCTCCCACCTGCTCCCCAAAGAATTTAGTTCAATCGAAAATGTGGTGCAATAAATTTTTATTATCGTATGCTATTGTAAGTCACAGGCATATGAGGTGACTGAGGGCACACGAGTTCTTTTTATCGATGATACAGATCCATAAGACCCTTTACCAATAACAATATTAGTTTCTTCAATATTATTTTTTGCCACAGCATGTCTTTCTAGAGAATTACTTTCAATCTGCATTGAATAATACTGGATGGAACATTTATAGTGAAGAAATAGTTTTTTAATTTGTAGTTTAATAGTTTACTAAATAAAAATTGGCGCTATCTCAGAGGGAACGGCCATTTTAGGGGCCGGAAGACTTCAGGTTGTAACATCCTGAGCATGGTGAGGGTACTTTTTAGGGCCCGAGAGACCTTAAAAATGGCAGTTCAAAACAGCTGCACAGCACTTAACTGATTTAGAATGTAACAACTTCTACTAAAAACTCAATTGGAGGGACACTAAGTGTCTCTGCCCTCAAGATAGGAATTGTGTCCCGCTCTGAAGGATCTAAGCAGTTTAAGTTCCTCTGTCACAATACAAAAACTACATCAGCTATGTTCAAACTAAACTGTTCATGATTTGCCTCCTATCTGGGTTAACTACAGACCTCATGTAATTACTGTAAATTCATTCCAACCACATGTGGAATTCATTACAATAAGAATTGCTTTGTTAAATTATAGATAACAGTGATTGAAATTAAATATTCAAAACTTGATGGCTCGTTTCAATATGACATCTTCACTTCATTTTTTTAGTATTTACAGTGTTCCACTACACACCTACATGCAAATTAATGTTTTTAGACCAATTCTAACTTTACCAATTGTTTATCTTGATCTAATAATTGATCTTCACGTTCTTGTAGGAGCTTAATTCGTGTTGTCAATTCCCAAAGATTGAAACAAATTTTTTAAAAAAAGGAATAATTTATTTGGTGTAGCTAGAATCAGTAGCTCATGCAAGTCGATATGTAGCCCTTTCCAATGAAACTGTAGACATAAATGCTGTCTTAAGAAACATGCAAGAGACACTCCATCTCCTACCAGGAATTTCAGTTTCAACGGGGAACTCCAACCATTAAACTGCAGAGACTGCAGGCTACAAGAAATTAATAGCTCACATGAGATGGCGTGACAATAGGGGGGGTTACCAGCAATCGCTTATGGTTATACGGCAAAAAAAAAAATTTTATCTGAAAAAAAAGTTGAAACAAAAAATTCTGGCACATTAAAGGGACTTCAACTGTCCAGTGCAACTTTTTTTAAAAAATTTGTTTCAATCTTTGGGAAGCCATCATCTTCGAGATCCCCTTAATTGTCATAGTGTGACAGAACGACTGACCGACTCACTGACAGACAAACTGAGGACTATAACTCTCTCGCCCATGCGTTGTGAGGGTTAATTATTCATGAATACACACACCATCAGTAGTCGTCATTGTCATCAGTGATACTGACATACAGGTGTATTACTGTACAAGAACATAACACACACAAAATACCATCATTTTGTAGCATTTATTGATAGCTGGTCATAATAACAAAATAAATTGTATTTCCATTAATTGTATATCCATTGTTTTGATTCTTAGTCACGCACACAAATTGTCTTTAGCCACACCGCCACTTTTTGGCCTCCGCCTCTGTTATTATACTCTACCATTTGGTTTAGTTCAGTTTCCCTCTCTGATTCCCTTCTTTTTAGCCATCAGCTCATCACTTCCTCATCCTTTCCTCTCTTCAGCTCTTGTTTCTTGAGTAGTGACCCCATACTATCTTTTCTGCCACTCAGTCCCTCTGTCCTTCTATCCGTGATCAAACTTAGGTTTTGTGAAGCTATTGCCTAACCTTTCCTGATTTCACCTGGTTTAGTGACAACAGTCGTTGTTTCCTTAATTGCCTTCATTTCTACTGAATTTGATGATGCCGTACCCATTCAGTAGCAATGCTTTACATTTCAACACAACTCAGCTAAAGAAGTATTCATGAATATAAAAACATACTTTTTGCTTTGTTTTTTGTTGTTGTTTTTTGCTGCAACATCCTAATGAGTTAAAATAACACTTGTTTCAATGTCTCATCATTGCTGGCACGGAATTTATTACTGATGTAAAGTAGTTTATTATAAATTCTAATTATGAGCTATGTGGGGTTTGTCCTCATCAGAGAAAGAGAAAGAAGTACAGGGAAGAGCAGAGATAAAGAAGAAGGAGAAAAGGTCAGTATCGGTCTCAAGAAATTTTAGCATACTTGCCAGCCGTCCTGTAAGCTCCAGGACAAAATCCAAAAGTTTTCAAGTAATGGTCGTTAACTTTATTAAGCTATTACAAGTTCTAGTATCCTACTCTGTATCCCATTGTGTCAACTTTGTAAGGCTTTGATAGTGGCTTTGCTTTGCTACATTCATTGTACATGCACATAACACGGCATCATCAGTTGAGCCTATCAATATTGTATATGCAGAATTGGTGTTAAACTTACTGAAGCTCCTTCATAGCCTTCATAATTCTCCTGTTTTGTTGGATCTTTTGGTCTCGCCCACTTAAAAATCACTTTTACTCTATTTATACGTGCTTTCTTTGGCATTTAAACTGTTTTTTCAGCCACTGATACCTAAACATAAAGTAAAATGGTATTTGCTCATAATAATATTATAATACAGCATGTCAATGCAAAAAAGTAAAGTTACAAAAGTTTAAATTTTCGAAGTTTATAGACCATAGAATATCAGATAATTGACAAAATGATGAAGTTAAATTGGCAAGCGAGTGAAGTGAGCAAGATACTATCAGTGGTAACAGAAGTCAACCCTGTTCCCATACTCCACTAAACGGAATCGTTTGGTCTATCGATCTTTAACTGCATATTATCACTTGCTTACCTATTTGAATTAGGTTGTGTGTAACATATCTGATTTTGTGCAGATGCAGTTAAGTCTGACAATATTCAAATTAGTGGCGGTAGTAAGTTATCTTGGCTAATGCACTATTTGTCATAGTTTAGCCCTACGCAAAAGTATTGTTCTTACTTGAAAATCCATTACCCAATAGTCAAAGTCACGAAATAAGTCTTATGTTGGTATGTCCAGTGAACAAGTGTGTGTGAAAGTGTAGAGTGTTACAGATACTGCTTTGCTAAACAAGCACAACTACCAAATAAACATACTAACTGCTATAGTAGCAAGTCACCTCACTTAGGGTAAGACTGCAAACTGTGCCATAATTCCTTAGAGATGCATGGCTTTATTTTTGTTTTTTGTTGTTTTTTTCCAAGTCAAAAAATAGTTGCAGTGAGAGGTTACTATGGCACTGAAACCCCTTACCATACATCATTTAAAAACTCGGCCATTTTTAGTTAAAGGAGTGCCTTTTGTCTGGAAAATCAGGTCATTTAGATGAAGCTATCATTACTATAGTCAATGGCTACATAGCTACTTGTAGTCACTTTTAGGACTAAGTAGACTGAGTGATGCCTTCTAAAACTAGGTGAACAGGATCTAAGACTTAACTTGAGGCAATCTAAATGAATGTAGCCATATTTGTTTCTTTTGCAGATATGAATTAACTTCTTCAGATTCTACTTTGTGTGAATTACTTGTGTGCACAATGGCTTGCTCACCATTTGTGCTGAAGTAAATCACTAGTATATGATCTGAGCTCACTGATGTATGTTTAAGATGGTGCTGTAATACTATAGACTAGTATTATAATGTATCATGTTATATTATATGTGTCTATAGTAACACAGAGAGTTGTTTGCATTACCTCTGTGCAGTCATCCACATTTTCAGCTTCAACATTATCTTCACTTGTAGAATCTTCATTATCAATATCCTATAAGTTTAAATAAACAACAACAATAATGATAATAACAATAACAATAACAATGTTGACAATAATAATGATAATAATAATAATAATAATAATAATAATAATAATTATTATTATTATAATTCCACCCACAGAACAGCTGCAGAGATGGCAGGGGGAGGAGCTGGGTGTGTAGTGAATGTGCAGTGTAATAGTGGTCAGTTGCTACATCATCAGCTACCACACTAGTTTAACAGTTTCAGAACTTTCAGAACTAACTTTAGACACATGTGGTATCATCACACACCTTCTTCTTTTATGTCACACTATGTAGGCGAATGGCTATAAAGTCAATTAATCACTCTACCCAGTTTCAGTTGGTTTAATTTTTTCTTTTTATCGCACCATACCTTATTAGTTTAATATCTAATTAACTTTCATTGTAACTTTTTATTAATTATATAATTTTTATACTCCTACAAACTTTTTAGTTGTTTTATAATATATATTAAGCATTGCCATTGTTAAAACAACAACATAAACAACAACAAACTTGAACACCACTTTGGGGCAAACTCTTAGCACTAATTATACTGGCCTTCTAAATCGTTTCTCAGACAAATAAAATTTCTGCCTTTGTCAAAATAGGTATTAATAGAATGATATGCTGGTGCAGTAAAAACGGCAGCTGTAAAAGTAGTAAGAAAAATCTAGTTCTAACATGCAAAGTTCTTTGGCGCCAAATCTTATTATCCTGATATGAAGCCCATTACTCATTAAGCTTAGCTGGCATGAATGAAGTTTAAGGTTTGTGAGCGGAAAGAGGTGATAAGTAAGTATATAATGCTAAACCTAGGTACTATACATAGTGCCATAGCTATGGTTATAGGGTGAAAAACAACAAGCTTTCTAAAGCAAGGTCAAAACAGATATATGCAGGCAACTTAAGTTGTCTGATACAACAATTTGTATACTTATTATGCTAGGATGCAACTATATTCATGATTCCTGATTAATAATAGATAAACTGACTGAAAGTCAGCCAGTCAGTTTTTTGTCTGTCAGTTGTTCAAGTTTTAATCATAGTGTCTGTCATTCAACTGTTTTGGGAGGGACTTTGCATGTGCTGTTGCAACAAGAAACTGATAAGAAATAAGATCAATAGTTAAATTGCTATAGAATATTCTAGAATAATAGTTTAGATAAAACTTACTACTGATCAATTAGCTATTATTATTGGAGGTATAATTAATGAAACATTTATTCTAATCTGACCCACCAACTGCTGTATGTCTTCAGTTTCTGTGAGTTGGTCACTAAAAGTCGCTATTTCTGTAGAATCTGGTAACTGAACATTTTCTAAAGACTTGTTCAAAGTAATTTCTTCAGAATTAAGGTCTCCTGTTTTCCTTGAATTCTCCATGTTCTGTGACTCAGATGAATGTGGATCTTCATTCTTACTGTTCTAATAATACATTTCAAATTTACTAGCTAATATAACTTTAATTACGATAAACGAATAATGTAAATTGTAACATTAGAAATAGCCTGATTAAGGACAACAAAACTTGGATTAATCTTGAATATTCAGCTTCTCCCCTGTAACTGCAGCATACCATTACTTAGATTAGTATTTATTCCTTCCAATTGCTACTACAGTGATTTTAAACTCGCACAATTTTGGCGGCATCAGAATGCACCGAATCCCCCAAAACGTGCCCCGAAACAATTACTAGGTAGCTGGTATTCCGTTAAGTCAATCAGTGTTATTATTATTGACGCTTTCTTGAATAACCTGCCGCTGGTGTAGCCATCTTTCCTAAAGTTCACAGGTACCTCCAAATTCTCGCTCGCAAGGTATGCCAAAAAAGAACAAAAAACAAACAACAACAACAGTGTAAATCTAGGTCCAGGTCCAGTATTTCCGATAACAATATTCATAGCAAACTCGTGACTTTGACGTCAACACATCACTATGATTGCATTTATCTGGACTCAGCTTTTTGAAAAAAAGCTTTTTCAGCTGCAAAAAAATTTATATCACACTACTATATAAGAATGTTACAATTACTATACACTTTCTTTCCTAGATCATACACAACTTTATTTTTATTTCCTCTCCTGACCCAAACAACAGTTTTGAAGAGAGACAGAGAGAGAGGTAGGGAGAGGGGATCTGTGTATTAGAAAACAACTTTTCTCTCTCTAAAACTTCCCCCAGTGTACTCTACTCAGTCATGTAGGTGTGTACCGATGTGCAGTGACTTACCCAGATGTTTCATCACACACAATAATTTCTAATCTTGAATTTTAGACCATTACTAGATCTAATATTATTAGAAACCCTTTTTGATACACTATTGGCTATCAGACTACTAGAGTAACTCTTTAAAATCAACTCTTTATGTAATACATAAAGAGTTGATTTTAAAGAAAAAAAAATGTTAACATCACATTTTTCTTTATATATTTTAGATAAAGAGCTCATGATTAACAAATAGTATTAACTCAAAAGATGTATAAAAGTTAAAAAATTGAAATATTCAACTCAATATACAATAATTGACAGTGAGTGCTATTGATGTATATCTTCAGGTGCCATCTACATAACAAAAATGAAATAGACAAAGTGAAGGATAAATTTACGATGTGTATCACTGTAATTAAGATTGTTGAAAGCAATTTTAAATTATAGTGAAAGGAATGAAAACAATTAAGTGTATACTTAGCTACTTCTGTGTATTTACTTTGTAATTAAAATTGTCCTATCATTGTATGCTCTTTGAATGCTGATACTGTAACAATGTTCTCAAAATTGATGCTGAAATATATACCCACCTAAAATTCTCCACTAATACTGATTTGATTATTTCATAAAGTAAAATTGAACACATTTAATCATGTATGAGTTCTGAAAGCTAATGTTTCTCGCATAAACTATGCTACATACGCAGTATTGTAATCACATCAGCTATAAAAAGCAACAACAAGAATACAATAAAAAAATTTAAAAAAACAAAACAACAAATGCACATGATAGAAATGGCAGAAATAGGTACTGCTAGCAAACTCACCATCATCTTCATTCCAATTCTTGTATTGGAAAAAAAAGACATTTTGTCTCTACAAAAGTTGAATTTGTACTTGTGTATATGATGAGTAAGTTCAGTGCTTAATTTGATAGATGGAGGTCGATCTATCGGGCGACGCCTTACACAGCTTTCCACGATAGTTTTCATACTTAGACTACAATATTGGGTCAGGCTCTGAATAATGTTGGCGAAATCTGGTGGATACGGAAGCTTCTGTGTAAGAAAATACACAGACAGGACACCAAATGAATATATATCATATTGAAATGTATAACTAGGATTGAGTTCATAGGCTTCTGGTGGTAGTATGTACGGAGTTCCTGGCACTTGGGTCATAGTGACCAATTCTAAGGGGTTCAGTAGTTTAGAAACTCCAAGATCAGCTATCTTTGCTTGCAGACCTGATGTGAGCAACACATTTGAAGCAGACAGGTCTCTATGAATGACTTTGTTGAAATGGAGATGAATTAAGCCACAAGACACATCTTTCAATATTGACAAGATAATACTCAAAGGAATTTTATATCCTTCGTCTTTGCATTCTGTAATGCATTCTTCAACACTCGATGGCAAGTACTCCATAACTAGAGAGAGTATTTGCTTAGAGTTATGCCTGTCCCCTTTATAACGGACTCCTATGAATTGGACAATATTTGGGTGATGCATTTGGCATAACAAATCACATTCTTGTCGAAATTTTTTCCATTGAATTGATTCTTCTACTCCATCTTCCTCGTCATGGATGCCAAGTAAAAACGTATGTAAGCTCTTTTCAATACAAATAGTTTCATTCATGCTTATTAATGACACAGAGCCATATGCACCTTTCCCAATGTCCTTCTTTATGTATTTAATATTGTTTTCATCAACTGTATATTTGGACAGTGGATCACTCATTTCCTGCAGAGTACAATAATAAGTGCAATATATAAATTATATGCTAGAAAAACACCCACCGAAGTAAATAAGAGAAAACAAAAGAAGCTGATGTATGAAGTTCTTAGTGAGAATAGATAACTAATGCAGTGAATATAGCATCATAGTTAAGTCAAATTGAAAAAATTAATAGGAAAATTGGACTTGAAGTCATTAAAATCTCAATTTATTACAACTTTAGCTTTTTATAGTTTTTCCTCATTTCGTTTGGAGGATGTTAATATCTTCACAATAGCATTTCAGGTGGTATCACACAACCTGTGTTATCACAAGCTCATTACTCTCAGTAGTTATAGCAACCAGCCTTAGCTTATCTGTTCCCAGGTTTTAAAAGCTACCTTTCTCTTTGAAAACAAAAACAAAAAATACCTATCTAGCCAGGCTCAATGCAGCTGCTAGAATATCAGTTGGGGATGTGAACAACCCCTATGAACTAACACTCGGAGTTTTACAGCCAACTTTACACCTTGAGTTACTTACCCTAGTACAAACTATGGCAGTTAAGATATTGAGCACAGAATACACCCACTTGTAACACTCATCAGAGTGATTTAGCAAGATATTTCACTTTCAGGCTTCATCTTCACTACCTCTGGCTCATGAAATACAATAGACTGCTCATGAAATTCTCACCATATCACAAACTCTTGCAAGAAGTTAATAATATATTTTGATGACTATTGATGATTAATTGTCACAAAAAGTGTTTGATATAAGAATGATGTCAAATTGTTGAACTGATGAAGCAAACGGCATGAGTAAGTTAAGCAACTTGTTATGTTAGAGGAAGTGTTTTATTATGATTTAATAACTCACACTTTAAAGTTAAGTTCAACTCAACATATTGCATCATTTACCAACTACTGTTAGCATTGCACTCACCTTCTTTTGTATAGCTTTCTTTTTACCTCTGTCAGCAGTACTCATGTGGCTACTAGAAAGCTCTTGAGATACTTTTATCAACTGAATGGACAAGGAGTCTAGCTGATGCTTGTAACGTTTTTCCGCTTCTGCATACAAGGAATGAGCTTTCTCACGATCTTGTCTCTCTTGAATGAAATCACGCTCAAATATCATAGCCTAGGAAGGAAAATAAAGTCAGTTGTTTTATATTATATAATGTAGATAAAGTACTAAAATTAACTTGGATATAAAATCGTCAAGTTATGCTAGGAGGATGTATGCAGTTACAGATTCAATTATTGTTATTTTGTCAACTGAAACTGAGCATATAAATTTGATAAGTTAGCTGTTGTGTTTCATTTGAGGTCTATTAAAGTTGTCTTTTACCGAAATACTGATAATTTAATAAATCTGAAGAAATAATCGTTTTACCCTGTTTTGATGTACGGACAATTCTTCTTGCCAAGTTTTTTTCTCAGTACTCCAATTCTTTAATTTAGATCTTTCCTGTTGCAGCTGAATCATCAATTGTAGATTCTGTTCTCTAGTTGCTGTGACTTCCT
>WLWD01003606.1_pt1 | contig 44626 bp, 38 predicted proteins | sample 6712731 | NCBI WGS metagenome assembly WLWD01 (sample SAMN12718690, study PRJNA576275) | sponge metagenome | isolation source: marine sponge | host: Mycale hentscheli | place: New Zealand: South Island, Marlborough, Capsize Point | collected 2014-11-01 | reverse complement strand
GAATAGAGCTTAGGGATATGTTTATCCCGGCTACATCGACAACATTCCAATGACTTAAATTTCATTTTGGTGCCTGGAAACTTCTCCATACACGTTATGCAGACTGGGATAGTAATCGATGAGATTTTAGCATGAAAATTACGCATTGCTGTGTAAACTTGAGGATCATCATATGCTGGAATAATATGGTGCAATGGAACCTGGTGATGTTGTCTTGACCTGTTCCCCCTAACTTGAGACAATCTAGTCTCTCGTTGAAGTGATGTTTCATCAGCCAATCTCTGCTGTTGGTTAGTTGACAACTGCTCTAATCTAGAGGAATATTGTAATGAAGATTCATTTGCTGTTCTCAACAGTTGGTTAGTGGACAAACAGTGGAGCCTGTGATCTCTTTCACTATCACTTTCAAACAAATGTGTGACTTGCTGTTTTTGTGACATTAGTTGTAGACGTTGCTCTCTGCATAATGGTTTCCTAAACAAAAATATGTCTCATTGAAGTATATATTTTATTTTATATTTACCTCTTGCATTCGTTGCTGATAAGCTGAAAGGCTTTGAGGTATCGAAATTGTTTGAGTTGTATTTTCTGCAACTTTTTTTGCTGCTTTGGGTGTATATGAGAATGGATGTCCTCTGATAGATGTCTTTTCCTTCCTCTTGCAGTACAAAAAGTAGTGGGGATATTAGCTTCTTGTTCAGATGGTGTGGCTGCATTTTCAGTGTCTTCAAGAGTAGTTGAGTCTACAGCTGTATAAAGTTGATTGGTACAGTAATCCTCAGGAATAGTCTAATAAATAAATTAGGAACATTTAATGGCTTTTCAAAAAGAAAGATTCTTTACTTTGCTACCTGTTTCTGTTTCGTTTTAGCTCTCCTCCTCCTTGCCCTGTCCTTTTCATTTCTTATCTCTCTCCTTACTATTTTTTCTTCTGGAGTTCCTAACGCCCTCAAAGCTCTTGACCGAGCGTTTCTAACGTTTTGTCTACTGGACATCGCTACTTCGTACGGCGGGTAAACAAAACAAAATGTTGCTAAGAAGGTTACTCGGCCCGCGCAAGCGCGTAGGATAAAGGGAAAGTTTTGTCTACTGGGCATCGCTACTTCGTACAGCGGGTAAACAAAACAAGATGTTGCTAAGACGGTTACCCGGCCCGCGCAAGCGCGTAGGAGAAAGGGTACACACGTACGCCCACGCAAGAACAAAAACAATTTCTAGACCTAACTAGTGGTGTGCTTGAGCACAAATGGCGAGCGAGCCTTTAACTACACTATTATTAAATTTGATTTTAACAACTAACACTCAAGCTATTAAAATAAAGTCGAGTTTTTAAATTACGTATGAGGTAAAGGGGTTTCAATGTCATAGTAACCGCTCCCGCAACAGTTTGAATTGAAAAAGAAGCAACAAATCAAATCACGTTATTTAAAATTTTCTTTGTGATATTCTTAATGGTAGTTGTAACGCACAATACTTTCACACAACTAAACATACCTACGCAAGACTTACCTTCGTGGTTCGTCTAGTGGACAATGCATTTTTAAGTAAATACTGTTGAGTAGGGCTTATAACTGTGACAAATAGCGCATTAACTTACCACCTCCACTAACTCGAATAGAAATGGAGCTCCCATAAGATTTTGAGAACTGCACCCGCAAAACAATTCAAAGCCGTAAACAATTCAATTTCTAAGGTGATACGGGTAATGGTCGCTAAACCGGAGGATTCTGTTTAGTGAAGTTTGGGACGGGGTCGAACGCGGAGCGAACACAAAAATACGGAGGGTCAAAGTACAAAATGACATACGTACGTCCATATATATAAACAAACATCCCCGATTTTTTCATTTTTACCCCTGTAAGTGTCTCGCTCGCTACGCTCGCTCGCCAATAAACTAGTGGTGTGCTTGAGCACAAATGGCGAGCGAGCCTAAAGACTATACTATTTTTATTGACTTCTAACACTGAAGCTACTGAAAATAAGGTCCAGTTTTTAAATTTAGCATACAGGGTAAAGGGATTTCAGTGCCATAGTAACCACTCCCTGCAACTGCTTGAATTGAAGGAAAAAATAACAACAACAAAACAATACACGTTATTTAAAAGTTTTCTTTGTGATATTCTTTAGCTAATAGTGTTGTAACACACACAATGCTTTGACACAACTGGACATGCACCTACACAGACTTACCTTGGCAGTAGTCTAGTGGACAATGTATTTTCAGGCCTAAAGACTTATATGAATGATTTGACTTCTAACACTGAAGCTACTGAAAATAAGGTCCAGTTTTTTTTTACTGATTTAGCATACAGGGTAAAGTGATTTCAGCGCCATAGTAACAACTTTCTGCAACTGCTTGGAAGGAAAACAACTACAACAAAACAATACACGTTATTTAAAAGTTTTCTTTGTGTTATTCTTTGGCTAAGTAGTGGTTGTAAACACACAATGCTTTAACACAACTGAACATGCACCTACACAGACTTACCTTCGCAGTAGTCTAGTGGACAATGTATTTTCAAGTAAAATACTGTTGCGCAAGGCTAATAGCCATGATAAAGAGCGCATTGACTTACCACCGCCACTAAGGATTCTCAGAGCTTGTTAATTGAAAAATACTGGAGCTGTGAACGCTTTACCTAACTTACGTAATTAAAAGCGCGGGCGAAAACAGAGGTCTCACGTACCCCATAAACAGATAAATAAATAAATATATATATAGCGAAATCTCGATTGAGTTACCCCTGATAGTGTCTGGCTCGCTTCGCTCGCTCGCCAATAACATATACCCGATTTTGCATTATCCACCCCTAATACTGTCTCGCTCGCTACGCTCGCTCGCCAACTAGTGGTGTGCTTGAGCACAAACGGCGAGCGAGCCTGATAGTTAGGTAACATAAATATTGTTACTATGTTTTAGCTTAGTTCATGCAAACACTATAATAGCAGTTATGACCTTTTAATTCAGCAACCAAATACAAAATCACTCCCTTATCTGATTAATGGTAACTTTTGTAGTATCAAACATCTGCCATTCTGATAATCTCAATCACCAGTAACTCTTGAACAAGCTCTCAGCTACGATAAAAAATAAACCAGTGTTATTATTTGTAATTTTAGCCAACAAATATGGAATTACTACTTACATCATTCTTGAGTATTGATAACTTCTGTAGTATCAAATTGAAGTACTTTGACCATCTGAATTACCTTGAATTCTTGACAACAAGCTCTCACCTACAAAAACAAAAGACAATCAATTTTAGCACACAAGTACAAAATTACTTTCTTACCTCATTTTCTTGAGCAGTGGTAACTTTTGTAGTACCAAATTTGAGTCATTCTGACTATTTGAATTTACCAGTCATTGTTGACAAGCTCTTAGCTACAAAAAAGAAAGGCCAGAGTTATTTTTGCATATTTATAACAATATGGAATTACGTACTTACCTCAGCATCCCTCGAGTAGTAGTAGCTTCCTTAGCATTAATACTTTATGTGCTTACATACGCTTTTCAGAAGTAGTGAATAGCTCTCTTAGTACTGACTACAGGTGGCTCTTGACAACTAACAAGCCGCACTTAGCCGAAAAAAAGGCGAAGTTTTGAATTGAAATCTGGTAAAAGGTCTTCAATGCCATAGTAACCGGTAGAATCAACTTTTTGTTTCTTGAAAAGCAAGCGTTTTCGCAGGAATTTTCTCACAATTTGGAGCTTAAGTATAAAGTATGGCTTGCTTAATGATGTAGTTTCAGAATAAACTGGGGTCAAGCCTAAAAAGCCGTGTTTTTTTGAAGAAAAATGTTCCCCGCGCGCGTTTAAAGGGCATACGTACAATCCATACATACATACATATATACATATATACATATTATAACATATACCCGATTTTGCATTATCCACCCCTAATACTGTCTCGCTCGCTTAGCTCGCTCGCCAACAAACATCCCCGATTTTCAATTGTGTTACCCCTGTAAGTGTCTCGCTCGCTACGCTCGCTCGCCAATAACGTGATTTGATTTTGTTGGGTTTTTTTTTTCAATTCAACAGTCGGGGGGAGTGGTTACTATGGCATTGAATGCCTTTACCGTATACACAGTAATTTAAAAACTAGACTTTCTTTTAGTAATGTCGTAGATTTTCATTACTACTCTATTTCTAGTAATTCAATATTTTTTTAGCTTAGCTATAGTAGCATTAAAATTGTGATATAATATTCACAAAACGTTTCGGCTCGTAGGCCTTCTTCAGTTGTGAGGTGAGTGTTTTAGTAGCTTGAGTGTTAGAAGTTAAAAACAATCGTTTAACAATAGTGTAGTTTTAGGCTAGCTCAACACTAGTATATTATAAACAAACAAACATCCCTGATTTTCAATTGTGTTACCCTTAAAGTGTCTCGCTCGCTCGCCATCTGGTCGCGTATACGGCATATTCCGACTGATCCAAAACACACATTAGTAGCTGCTATGGGCATGCTGTGTATCCAGTATACTCTCCTCTGTTTTGCTCTACGATCTTTATAGGAGTAGCAATATATACATGAAAGAAATTCGGACGAAAGGAAAAAGGGGAAGCTAAAAATATCCTAGGAAAAGGTCTCGTTACGCCAGAATACTTACGTAGTGACATCGAGTGAGGGTCTCCAGGGACACCAAATTCACATTAAATTCGGGTTTGTCACGTCCTGAGTATAATGACCCCATGGTATTATTTTTTAGTTAGTCTGATTTGGATAGCTCGAGAAGCACTTGCAGAATACACCAGAACTGTGTCTTATGAAAGTGAGATTTTAGTCAAGTGGTAAGCTCATGCGGTAAGTTGTGGTGTGAATAAATTGTATTTATTTTATTTCCTAGCTTTAACTTGACAAAACATCAGATAAATAAATTAATGACTGCTGAAGGAATTGACATATGGAATGTGGACCAGCATGGCAATGTTGACTTCAGAATTTCAATTGATTATTTTGCAAAAATTCGGAATTTCTTTTCTAGCTGCACAATATTGGAAAATGTGGAGAGATTAGTTCGTAGATCAGAGAGGCAAATGAAGCTACAAACTGCAAATTCATCAGATGCATTACATAAAGTTAAAGTGGATATGAAACCAGAGGAATGGTTTAAAGAATACGTAAGATTTTTTAGATAACCAATAAGCAGGATTCCATACACAAGGATCATGACTGAGCAGTTTGAATGGTTTGCTTTCCACAGACTATGCAAATATTCCCTGATCCTCACACCTGTGTGATCCTCACTCCTTTCTTTTTGCAATTTTTGCTCATACTTGTATGACTCTACCAATCACTTGGCTGTATTTTACATTTCAGGAAGAGGTGCGGTAGGCAGTTTTATTTTGGCTGCTCTGAGTACACCTTACTTAGTCAAAAGAGTTTACAAAACCACATCCTCAGAGATCTTTGGTTGTGGATGCTTGTAACTAGGTAGAAGGAATAGGAGAGCTTCTTAGTGTAGTTAGCTGAAACTCCCTTCCTCTCTCTTGTAGGTCAGTGTCAATTCTGGTGGTGGCCCACTGATTATTCCTGTGACTTTGAGTGTGAAAGAGTAGGAAATTATGCACTTCTAGACCTGTTGGAAATTCTTAGTATTCAAACAAATATTATAAAAATAGAAAAGTAGCTTATGTAATTCAAACATAGCAGAAGGACATCAAATGCTGAAGAGAAAAAATTGAACTACAAGTGACTGATAAAGAGATGTTTGAGTGTTAGTCAATTTGTCAATGCACATTCACTTTTTCTCAGCATTCATATGCAGAAATTGTGCAGTGGTGGAAGAAACTGAGTGAGGATAACCCAGAGGAAGTCACCTTCATTGAGTCCATAGGACAGAGTCACGAGGGGAGAGACATGCCAGCTGTTGTAGTGACATCTTCCAAAGATAAACCAAACACAGTGTATTTCCAGTGTCTTATCCATGCTAGTAAGAATAGAATAAAATTCATATTATTTTATGCCTGTCTTAACTCATTGTTTAATTAATCTGTAGGAGAGTGGATTTCAGGGACACAGTGCATGTATATCATGAATTATCTTATGGAAAACAAACACAGAGTTCAGGTAAAGTACACATTGAATAACGTATTGACATTAACTTGTGGTATTACAATGTATTTCAGATTGCAAATCTTTTAAATAGAGTGAGATTTGTAGTAGTTCCAATTGTGAACCCTGACGGCTACGAGGTATGTTCTGGGAATATTTTTCTTCAAAAATATTACATATTTTTGGTAATAGTATTCTTGGACCACTGATCGTTTGTGGAGAAAGAACCGAAGGAGTTCGAGTGTTTGTAAACGTCTACAAGCTATAAGTTACATTGAGAGGTGGTGCAATGGAGTTGATTTGAATAGAAACTTTGACTACCAATGGGGAAAAGTAAGACACTATCTTAGCCCTAATTTAATTTTAAAGATGTAGATACTCAGCAGAAAACGAGCAGCTAGTGAAAGGGAAAGAGATCTTTCATTATAACCTTAAGGCTTTATGTCTCAAAATGAACAACCTAAGGGTGGCAACATACATCCACGCACTTTGGCTGCTATGATAGAATTATACTGATTTATTGAGTAGTGGTCATTTTTTTATGTACACAAGAATACCTGACAGGTCGAGAGTGAAAAGAGCTCGTATTGACAGTCACAGAAGGTTCTACAGCTTGTTCAATATCTGATTTGGAGGCACCAAACTTGAAGTTCAACAGATAGTTTGTTGTAGGATGATAGAAAATAGTCTGGTGTAACAAAGACTTGCAGTTGAATGTTATCACTTCCTTTTTGTTGGACCATATGTTTTGCCATACTTCCTATTGGATTTAGCAAAGTTATTGCTAGGCCTGCTTACCATCGCTATTTGATCACCAGACTAACTTCAGGAATCAATAGTAGTTGTTGTATCCACTCAATGCCATAATAGAGGATAAGGCATTTATTTAATGTATTGGCATTACCATGCATGTAGTTGTCCAACCCAACTGTGGGCACGGAGAATAAATGGCACTAGTGCTTAGTCTACCCTGTCCTCTTGGTAGTTGTCTTGCTGCCACCAGGGTTCACAGGTAGCCACTCTGCATAACCTCTTAGATTTTATTTAAAATGTTCATACAAAGTCATAAGCAGGACTGAATACAGAACCAACAAATATTGACAGTGATATATATTATACTAAGCTAAGCCAGAAACAAACACACAGACATATTGAACAGTAATCACCACAACACATCTATAGAAACAAAGTTCACTAAATTCATTCACTAGCAATCACAACATTCAACACATTTATACACACTAAGAATTGTTAAGTGTTTGAACACTGAGCATCCCCTCCTCCTACATCCTTCTCTCTTCTTCTCTCTAGGGACTGCTGGCCCCACACCAACCTAGCTGGATTCATGGACATCCAGAAGTTGTCTGTTACTGCAGTAAACTGTAACACTAAAGTTAAAATACAGCCTAATATCCTGCGTACGGTTTAGCTGCACATAGCTAAACCTGGTTTATTTTTAATGATCAAAATTCAAGAAAGCGTGGGTGTCAATGCTCTTGAGCCAGCAATTTCTACATGGAGCTTTTGGGTCCAGTAGTTTATTTAAGACAGAATTTAGTGCAAGCCCCACTTTAACCCTGTAGGTGGTTATTATTTTTGCTATCCACAGCTGCGCCCTGTGCGCTGCTATGTACCGCCACTCTTATGTTATCTTATGTTATGTTTAGCTATTTTCAACACATTACTAAGCTTGTCTAAAGAAGTGACTTGTTACATGAACATTATTTAACCACAAAACACATTCCCTTAAAACCTCAATTAAAAAACTTCTTCCTACACCATTGGATAGTGATACAAGTATTACTCTAGCCTAATGAAAAACAAGAACTAAATTGCTAGATTGTAAGAAAGGGAATTTTAATTTAGTTCAACATTTAACTTTATTCTAGCTTTGAGAACCTATCTTCGAAGATGTTTGCTTTTTACTGCTCAAACCACATGAGAGTGCTATCATACACACATACTTTTATAGTGCTCAAAATTGTTACTCTGATTAATGCAGGGAGAAGAAAGCTCCTGTCTTCCATGCAGTATCCAATATCGAGGCCCTCATACAGTATCTGAAGTAGAAACTCAAAACATAGTCAAGTTCTACAAGTCAGTGCGCATTAAATACATAACATAAATTATTGCATAATTTACTTCAGGAGTCTTGGTAACGTGGTGGCTGCTCTGGACTGGCACTCTTTTGGACAGATGATTCTTCGGCCATATGGTAAGAAGAGATACATGAAGTATTCAAGTGAACACTAATTTAGTTGTTGAAACTTAAATCATTTCACTATAAATTCCTTGTTCTTGAAATATTAGCTAATTTCAGTATACTTAGTGCTGCATCTACTATGCTTTGTGAACTATAAAGTTGGTATAAGCTCAGAGCAAACATTTACTGGTAGGTACCTTAGCACTTCATTTGCCAATCTAGCCCTCATGAAAAGTTAGTATAAGGGGATTCGGATTAACACAAGTAAGCCACACTCCTTTGTTGCCTTCATTTATTCTTCTTTTTTTTTAAAACGAACTGCACCAAAGCTAAAATTTGCTCTTTGTCTTCTATTTATAGGTTCATAGAACACTGTTGATTATAAATTTCAAATACTAAATCAGTCTCACAATACCAGGCTTCCATCCACTACGGTGAGCTGTGCACAGACAGTGTATCATATAGTCCTTTTCTGCTGTAAGTTATTTTAAAAAGTGGGTGCATTACTGTGTGCACTATAGAGCAAATGTATTGTAGCTAGCTTTACTCTAATTCTGGCAATGCAGTACAAGTGTACTAAGCATTTCCCCCCCCCCCCCCCCCCCCCTCCCCTGGAACTCTGTGCTATTTAGCTATTTCCCTGAATATACTTCATACTCTGTGTGTGGATGGCCTAGTCTGAGTCCAAGTTACCAGGTAAACATTGAGCTATAGCTACAAATCTCGCTCCCTGGATGTGAAAGAGTTACTACTTTACCTGTAGTAACATGCACATGAATGTCAAGTGGCAAGGTATGTATGAACATGCTGTCGTCGTGCATGAAACTAGCCAGCATTGTCAAAGCACTGCCACCAATGTAATAAGTACATATTGGATATATAAAGAACCAGTTCTATCACACTCATGTACTAGTGCAGCCTAATTTCACTTATAGCAGTCTATAGCACTGGAGCTGGACACACACATTAAAGGAGTTACATTATTTTTAATTGGGGCTTTAAATTATTTAATTGTATTGGGGGGAAGAAGGTTGAAAGAGAGTCAGGTTCATATCTCTTTCTAATTTAAATTGTAGGGTGGACAATGGCAGACTGTCCAGATGAAGCCAGACTACAAAGCCTGGCTAATGTGATGAGTTCAATTATTTCAAGCAAAACTATGCGTTATTATTCTTCAAATAAGATTGGTTTTGCAACAAGGGGTGGGGTTGCTTCAGATTGGTTTTACTCAATCAATGGAAACATCAACAACAGCTATAGAGCAGCTTCATTTACTATTGAGTTACCTGATACTGGACTCAACAAATTCTTACTTCCACAATCTCAAGTAAATCTGTCTGTCTGTCTGTCTGTCTGTCTGTCTGTCTGCCTGTCTGTCTGCCTGTCTGTCAGTCAATCAGTTTGTCTGTCTGTCTGTCTGTCTGTCTGTCTGTCTGTCAGTCAATCAGTTTGTCTGTCTGTCTGTCTGTTCGTTTGTTTGTCTGTCTTCCTGTCCATCCGTCTGTCTGTAATTACACAATTTACATATAATAATTTACAAACTTGAAACAATTTGATTCCTGTCTACTGAATGTATTAGATAATTCCTACTGGAAAAGAGTGGATTTCTCCAATTCTCTGGTTGGTCAAACTGATCGATGAAAACCCTCTACCAAAATGAATGAAATTTTTATTAGTTTGGACCATATTATGTTTGATATCAATTAGCTAATGAAATGTATCATGGTACATATTGATACACACATACATAATCAGGTGGTGTTCATCCACCTTTTAACTTTGAATATTTTTTAGCAGTGTGACAGTGATTAGGTACATCCTCAGTGATTTGGTACCCCAAGTAACAAAATCAACTGGGTATTTGGGGGGGGGGGGGGTTGGGTTAGCTTGTTTCCTTGGCTTTGAACACTGATATTAGGAGACATTCTACTGAGAAGTATAAACTGTGAATTCGTCCAGAAGATTTGGCACTCCCTATGTATCAAATGCACAGTGATTTGTTACCTGGAATCAATGATACAATAAACAAATTTAGATGCCAACACATCTACCCTACACAATCTTACAGCAGTTAGGAAAAGGGGTTTTCTAGAGACGTATATATCCCTACACCAATTACTTGGATAAGTAGTATACAAATGCCATTATTAATAACACATGAGTAGAACCAGAAAATCTATGGTTGTTGGTTGTATTAGCTATCTACAACAGGAAACATATACAAATACACTTATACCATAGGTCCTAACTGTCCCGATTTCAGCGTGACACTCCCGATATCTTACCTTTTGTCCCGAGACAGTACACCAGTCAATGTCCCCACAAGTACCTTCAAGGTAATTAGATACTCATCAAATTTTTAAAGTAACTAGCTCAGTGCCAGGAATCAAAATTAACAAAGCAACAGTTCAATTGTGGCTCTCTGGCTAACTCGAGTGATGGGAAGATTTTGTTGCAAGTTTTGTTGCTAGCTAGCTATATAGCTGAAATAAAAAGGGAAAAGAGAGAATGTCATTTTGATAAAAATTTGATTTTTAATTTCTCTGACATTGGCTTTAGCTCCAAAGGTTTTATCAGTAGTAGTAGTGTATGCTCTCTTTTTTTTCTAAATAAATATATTTAGAACCCTTGCTATATTGTTACTAGGTGTACTAACTTGGTAAGTGTGCACTATTTTTTGCCTTTAGGTATATAAACTGTGCATACTAACCACCCTTGGGGTATTGCTATTTTTGAGTTTTAGTTTAATATAATAGGCCGGATAAAGCTGTGTGAGGCCTGGATATGATATGTGAGGGTCTACTACCCTCTCCCAGCCCTAGTTCGACAACTCTCCAGCAGCCCTAGTTCGACAACTCTCCTGCTGACACTCATACCGCAGGAATTTACCATAGCTAGCTGCTTAACTGTTTACCAGAGCAGAGCAGCCCAGGGTAGAGTTAGATCTGGAGATAACAGCTGGCAGCTACAGCTACAATGCTAAAGTAAACCTGCTAGGTGTGCTTCAATTGAATTTTAATTGAATTTTAATTTTGGGCGGGAAATTCGCTTGACACCGCCATATTTTTGTGCGAAAATGCTGATAAACCAAGTTGCTAGTGGAAACTGGCGGGTAAACGGGTTCTAAAATAGTTAGAGCATGCGCTCACGTACTGGTGGATTTAGTGCACAAAGCCCTCGGGCCTATGGCCCTTGGGCTTCAGTGCACTAAATCCACCAGTACCTAAGCTCGTATGCTCTAACTATTACATAGCTAGCTAGTGATTGCTGTTGTTTTTAATTATTACAGTCAATCTTTATGCACGGTGCAATGCTTGTGGTTATAATATTAGAATTTAATGGTAGAAGAAGCAATGTTGTAAACTTCCTGACAATTTAATAGGACTGCAAAAAGCTTAGCTGAAAAAAAAAAGGGTATGTTAGGGTAACCAGACTCTTCCGAGCGGAGCGATTAGGTAAAGGGTCTAGCCGTCGAGACTGCTGCGCAGGTACAAAATGTATAAGGTAGCGATAAAGGAAGTTAATGTAATCGGTGTATTTTTTTTTTACAGTATCTCAATTTTCTCCGTTTGCTGAAAGGTATTTCAAATTATTGTTCTAAAGCTGTGTTTGTCAGCTAGACATTTTAAATGCTAGTTGGTCAGTATCTACTATAAACTGTTGCTAATTAACATTAGTGTATCAGCGCTACCATGATCAAGCCCATCTTGGTGCTTTTCTTCGGAGCTTTGGTTCAACCAGGTAAGTTATTGGAAAACATCATTTCCTTGAACAATTAAATGTTGTTTGCTAAAGGAACTACTCAATGTATGGAAGGAGATTTGAGATTAGCAGGAAGAAAGGGGAATTTGCTGGAAGGTAGAGTAGAGATATGTTCTGGGGGAGCTTGGGGGACAGTGTGTGATGATGAATGGGATGAAGCTGATGCAAGAGTTGTTTGCAGACAGCTAGGATTCACTGATGAAGGTAATTAAATGTTTTCTGCCAAATTTTAGTGATGTGGTTGACAATATCGTTCAATATGCAGGAGCACAGGCTTTAAATGGTGGTTACACTTCTGCTAACTTTGGTTCTGGAACTGGAGAAATAGTATTTAGATTAGTGTACTGTAATGGGAACGAGACACGTCTATCTCAATGCAGAGTGGTCCATACATTTTGCAGTCACAGTGAAGATTCAGGAGTTCGGTGTAAATATGATGGTATGATATTTTTGTTGTGAATGCACGGGTTACTGGGGTTACTCACTGCTTGCAGGCATATGATTGGAAAATCTGTAGTGTGCTTGAGAGGAAACTATGTAGTAAACTCTTATTCTTGAACAAAAATACACTGGATTGGTAAAACATTATTATTATTATTATTATTATTATTATTATTATTATTATGAGCACAAATGGCGAGCGAGCCTAAACTACGCTATTGTTATATGATTGATTTTATCTTCTAACACACAAAGCTACTAAAAATAATGTCCAATTTGTAAATTACGATTATATGGTAAAGGGATTTAAATGCCATAGTAACCACTCACCACATCTGTTTGAATTGAAGGAGAAAAAAAAACAGCCAAACCATACGCATTATTTAAACGTTTTCTTTGTGATATTCTTTAGCTAAGTAGAAGCTGTAACGCAGAATACTTTCACACAACTGGACATACCTACACAAGACTTACCTACGTGGTTAGTCTAGTGGATTATACATTTTCAAGTAAATACTGTTGGTACAACTTAATAACCATGACAAAGAGAGCTTTGAATCACCACTGCCACTAACTCGAATAGAAATGGAAATCCGGTAGGTTTTCATGTGTTAACTGCACCCACAAAAGAATTCAAATCTATTCTTTCTAGGGTGATACGGGTAATGATCGATAAACCAGAGGATTCTGTTTAGTAAAGTTTGGGACGGGGTTGACCACCGAACGAACACGAAAATGCCAGGGTCAAAGTACAAAATGACGTACATACGTCCAAACATAAACAAATATCTCCAATTTTCAATTGAGTTACCCCTTATAGTGTCTCGCTCGCTTCGCTCGCTCGCCAATTATTATTATTATTATTTGGCTCAAACATATGCAAAGGAATTGTATCATATATTTATTTACTACAATATTTATGAACAAAAAATAAATTTAGTAGGTATCCTCATTTGAGAATGTTCATTGAGTTTCATTCAAAAGTTTCCATGAAAACTCCTCATGTTAAGTAAATCTAATATGAAAATTAACTACAGGAAACGTGTCTCTAACATTTGAAGGAGCTACTCTACCCAACAATAGCATTGTTAATGCTGAAGATATAAATTCCAAATATGGATTCATCAATGCTATAGTATGTGTGACAAGTGAGACAGGATGCTGTAACAATGACCAAAATAGCTGGTATTTGCCGGGTGGTACAGCCGTGACGTCCAATTCAAGTTTTACTCAAAACAAAATATATCGCCAACAAATAGTACTTTTCCGAAACAAAGGTTACAAACCAAATGGGATATTCCAGTGCGAAATAAAAGGCCCTGCAAATATCACTCAGAATTTATATGTAGGAATATATTTACAAGGCTTAGGTAAGTGCCTAAATTTTGTTGCCATTTACATTCACTGACCGGGATTTAAAATACCTGCAGGAAAACCATCCATAATTTCAATGAGATATGACAGGTCCACCAATACGTTGGTATGCTCATCTATTGGAGGACCAACAACGACTGTCTTATGGATGAAAAATGGAATATCTTTGGTTGGAAATTACCACAGGCAGTCACAGAGAGTTGTTGATACAGTCCTGGCAAGATATGAAAATAATCTAACCCTAACACCAAGCAAAGAGAACATATCTGGATTATATAGTTGTGTAACCAGCAACAGGAGGGGAATTTCTTCTGCTGGATTATGGGTGTCAGGTAAAGGACTACTATCTACTAATACATGGGTGTAGGAAGCAATTTTTTAAGTGTAGAGGCCAATCAAGCTTGCCAGACCTACAATATTGGGTGGGGTTTAAATAATTGATATTGATAATGCTTATGTGTAAGCACAATGGAAGGATGAGCTTTATTTTATTTTTTTCCACCATTGTCATAAATTAAGTTTACAATTCATATTCTGGAAACAAAGCAAGAGCTGAAATAGTAATAACACTCAAAACAAGCATTGACAATATCTTTGTTTTATCAAATGGTTGTAAAATTTACACAATTTCTCAAATACATAACTTACAATTTTAGGATTTGGTTAATCAATAAATTTTGTGGTACTAACAAAGCCATATCCATTGATTTCATCGAGTAGCCCAGCCCTATACAGCCTGGAGTAATACTGTTATGAATATGTTCAACGTAGCTAATACCCAGAAGGAAATGTAGAAGATTTGCTGCCTAACTCTGAGTCTCGTTAAAGAAATGAGTTGGGTGTAGGCATGGACTCACAATCCTGTGGTAAACTAAATAAAGAAGCAGTCCTCATATATATGGAATCAGTTAATTTAAAACACAGTTGTGACTTGGCTATATATAGCTAGTGTACTACTACCACATGTGTACAACATTAATCAATATTCTGAGTATAGCATACCTGGTCTGAAAATAGTAGCCACTTACACCACCTGAGAAGGTTAGTTACATATTTCATTTGGTAAGTTTAAATTCATAATTGCCAACTTTCCAGAACAAAAAAAAACTGAGATAAACCACACCCACCAACATGCCTACAGATTAAACTTTAAATTTTCAATGCGAAAATGGTACAATTATGGTATGTTGCTTTTTCTCAGTCACTGAGGAAAGTTCCAAGATATCATTCCTAGTTACTACAAAAAGTCAGTGTATTGACAGTATAATGTATTTTAGCTCCTCTGTAGAAATTGTATTGCTATCAAACTCACGTACACTTCTAATGTGACTTCTAGTGGAAGGATTAAAAAACCAGGAAAATGACTTGTAGAAAAAACACAGGAAATATTCATTGACCAAGAGGAATAACTGGCTGTGAAAATCAGGAGAATCCTGGCTAAACAGGATTGGCAACTAAGCTGGAAATCCAGCTTTTTTTGGCCAAAACATCTTTAAACTGTTTTAGGTCAATTTGTTCCTGCTGATACACATTTTATTTTTAATTAAAAAATTGGGATAAACCACACCCACCGACATCCCTACAATTTAACCCAGCTGAATTTGCTTTGGGACCACTTGAAAATGCAAATGTGCAAAATTAACTTTCATGGTCTCAAAATTAGCTACCTACTAGGTTTATAACATTTTGAAGCTAAAGCAGCAATTCAAATAATATTTGAGATGAGATGAAATTTTGTTTCTTTGATTTAAAACAAAATCCTCAATCTTTTATTATAGGCACTCGCCAGATCTGGATTCAAAATCTAAAAAAGCTTATCAAACTTACTTTATGTCCAAAAATAAGGTTATTGGTATATAGCCTGGGGCTACTGTGCAAATTGAATATCAGGAATTGATAGGACTAATATTGTCATAAATTTGCTCTTATCATACATCAAATTGCCTAATACTACATAGAATGAGTTGGAAGTGAGGCAAAATGATTTGCCAAACTCTGAGATTATAATAAACAATAATGCACAAGTGCAAAAAATGTTTCTAAAAGTAATCTCTTCATGTATTTAATCTAGCTTAATCATTTATTAGAAGCCTAAGAAACATCTGTCTTTAATATATATAGCCAAGAAACTACTATATCACAAAAACAACTGATTCCATAAGTGCTATACATATTACTAGCTTACAAGGGTAATGAGATTCATGGGTTACAACCTCATAACAATTCTGCATCATTTATTTTGAGGAAAAAAATTATGGAAAAAACTTATCTCACTCTGTGATGTGTTAATTTAATTGACCTCACTTTGAGATCAGTTCTATCTTTTAATCTTGTTTCATTGTTGGTTTATTAAATTTTACAGTTTGTGATAATGGCAGTGTTCTATTCATACCAAGTGGCAATGAAGTGACACAATTATGTTACAATGGAGTCACTTATAATGTGGTAGAGGAGGCAAGTGCCACATCTGATGTTTTGATCCTTGGAATAGTGGTAGGAGTGTTACTGCTGGTCATAGTAGTCCTACTAACAGCATTTGCAATCATCGCGAAAAAATCAAGAGCATGCTTTGCAAGAAACTATGATGTACCATTGAATGTGTGAGTATTTTACAGTCTAGGCATGTATGCAGGGAGGGGGAATAAGATTCATAGGTTATCAAAATTTCACTTGATTTGAGGTTAAGTCTTAGTAATACATTACATTACACATTATTTAAATTTTTGTTACATTACTGTAATGTAACAATAATTTAAATAATGTATTATTTTATTTTTATTTGGTGAAAAGCTTAGTTTATCTCATGGCTGTATTGCCAAGCTCATCACCCTAGTAGTTATAGCAACAAGCCTGGCTTACCAGTTTTCAGAGTTTTTACAGCTACCTTACTCTAGTGGAGCCTACCACCCTACCTGGGTTAGAGCAGCTGCTAAAATATCAGCTGGGGTGTGGGGAGCCCATAGTAGAGAGTTTTATGGCCAACTTTACACCAAGAGTTACCAACAAACTACTTCAGTGAAGATGTCTAGCATGGAATAAACCACTTATTACACTTGTCAGAGTGATATGGCTAGATATTTCACTCTCAGGCGTTTTTTCACTGCCTCTGGCTGGTGAAAATAATTATTAGCCTGCTCCATGAAATATTTCACCATATCACACTCTGACTCATGTAACAGGCTATATATATAGTATTTATTTACATTATATAATTTTTTTAATTGCCTATGCGCGAGCTACACACAACTGACATTAAACATTCACCCCCACAAGAATATCTTTCTAGCTACGGCCCTGGATAACACAGTTACAACTAAATGTTGGAATACTTTTTTTTCTTCATATGAATGACTTGTATTTATCACTTGATAAGATATTAACTCAATGTAATCAAATGTGGTCTGCTTAGTAGTAGCCTAAGAAGTACATAGAAAAATGAAAAGTAACTATTCTGTGAACAATGCAAACTGTAGAGATTAAATGCATTAGCACTTATTCAAGTAAACTATGAAATTGCCATCAATATGAGCACCATCTATGAAAACTTCTTATAGAAATATCCGAGCAGACTCGAGCGTTTTAGCTTATTAAAATGGGTGTGTGTTAGGGATGCAATCATAAATGACCCCTCCCCCTTTTTTAATCGTATGTACGTCTCTGAGGCTATAATTATATACATAGATACAATTAGTAATAGATGAGTAGTCAAAATTGACTGTGAAAAAATCTGGCACTTTTCAAAGCATAAATCAAAATGATAAGTAGTACCTCAGTCAATACTATTGTGTGTAACATCTAGATTTTTGTTACAAAATAATCCTGACCTTTTTATTAAAACAGAAGAAAAACCACTGCTATTGCTACATTTATAAAGGTTAAATGGAGAGAGTGCCTCCAATTAAAAAGCAAAAGTTTTGTTTTTTTTTTGTTAAATATTATTAATAGCTATTCATGTTTTAATAAATCTCTTGAAAAACTTTTAGTTCAATTATCAAATAAATTAACTCCGCATTCTTTTTTTGTCTTTTATAAAATTAGCACTTTCACAATATTTAAACTTAACAATGCCATTTTATTTTAAATTGTTTGTATTTGTTTATGTGTTTGTGTGTAGAGATCAACCATATAATATTGAGCGTCTTGTAAACAATGCACTTTATGATGGAAGAGGTGATAATTCTGGAAGCATGCAGTTTAATGTTGCATACACAGCAAGTACACTTACTAATGAAAAGTCAGAAGAGGCTGGTGAGAATATTTACGAGATCACTGACAACACATCAGATGTTGGTTACGAATACCCAAGTGAAGCAACTGCTGGACAAAACAATAATAGATGATGTATATTCTTACCTGTCTCAATTCTCCCCAACTAGCTTATTATGTATGCATTCTCTTTAACTGTTAATACATCGCATATAGAAGACTGGTGGTGGGAGTTGAAGGGGTTAGGGTACCCCTCCCTCAAAGTTTTGAAGGGGGAAGGTCCCAAATTTTTACTGTAGTTATATAATGATGCATTAGCCTCTATTAAAGGGGACTGCATTGGGACAATCTTTTCAAAATACTGTCATACACCTTGATGTAGTTGTGCAGTGGTTCCCCCAAAGCATTAGCTGGCCCCACAACTATAGTTTTGAAGGAAAAAAGTAGCTACACCTGATAAATACCAGTCTACCCCATAGAATGTTTCCAGATGGCCTGATAATGCACAACTAGCCTAGTGCTCTCTAAGATGTAATATTCTATTTTTTAAATGAGTGTGGGAAGGGGTGTGGTCAAAGTACCGCTCTACTTGCTTTTTCTGGGGGGGGGGAAACACTGGTTGTGGCATCAGGAATGCACCAGGCAGCTAGAAATTTTAAGATATGACAGACATTTACTTCTAGCACCCCAAAATTGAAGAGCCTCAGCTCTTTGTAATAATTTAATTTACATGGCAACTGTAGGCGCAAAATACAAAGTGTAAAAAAGAGGACAAACAACTGATGAATAAAATATAATCTTTTAAAGTGAAGTGGTCATTCAGATGATGCTATTAACACTACTACTAGAAGAAAATTAGCACAAGGTTTTCCTCGGGTTTGCTGGCTTCTATTCAGATATTTAACTACGTGCAAGCAGATCAGAAAAAAATTGCAATGATGAGTGCAGATATGATCCCCATTTTGATTTTGCTAAATTTTGTTGGATCTTTTTCTGAGGCAGGTATGTATGTATAGCATAGGCATCTGCTACATAGATGTGAGGAGGTTTGTCAGATGTATTAAATTTGCAGCAATCTGTCATGATGGTGAACTAAGGTTAGTAGGGAGTTTCATTTTGGAAGGTCGGCTAGAAATATGCTTCAAGGAGGAGTGGGGGACAATTTGTGATGACAGATGGGACGATGTAGATGCAACAGTGGCCTGCAGAGAACTTGGGTTTTCAGATACAGGTTAGTAAGTCATTTTATTATAGGAAAGAAATGATTAATTTTTGTCGGTCCTGGTAGAGTCTGAGGCTCTGTCTGGGAGTTATGTTTTGCAGTACATTGGCAGGGGAGAAGGTCCCATTTGGTTAGATGAAGTAGACTGCAGCGGTAATGAGAAAAAACTGAGCGAGTGTCAGAACCGCACACATGATTGTTCCCATGTAGAGGATGCAGGGATTCGTTGCAGGCACCAAGGTACTTATTTTAAAAATTCCTTTTTTTTTTCTTTTTTGGGGGGGAGGGGGGGGGGGGGGGGTGGGGGGGGAAAGTGAGTCTCTTGTTTTGACTCTTATGCTGTGGCACTGAATGTGTGACAATTGAAGGATCAGACAAGAAACCAACTACGTTAAAGGAACCCAATCTACACATCTGTGCAGAGTAACAAGCAGTGCATAGACATGATGTACAATACAGTGCTAATTTTACAGTGATTAGTTATAACTATCATTTTAAAAAAAGCTTGATAGAATGATTTATACCATGGTAGCATTATTTTCTCTATGTAAATAGCATCTATAAATAGTAAAGTCTACAAATGTAGTCATGCTAAGTGACTTGTATTATGCTGACCATGTATACTTACAGGAAAGCCAGTCTTGGTATTCAACAAAACAGTCTATCCAAACAACAGTGTGATAAACCTGGAGGACATAAACACAGCCAATGGTTTTGTTAACACTTTAATGTGCATTACCGACCGATATCCTTGCTGTAACAATGCAGACGAGGCTACCTGGGTGAAGCCAAATGGCATGTCTGTGTCCCAGCCATTAAATTTCCGTCAAATGCAGACAGCTCATCAAGCAGTGCTTCTGATCCGTAATGAGGGAATGCTTGTCCCTAGTGGAGTATTCCATTGCAAGATTAAAGACAGCTCTGATGTCACTCATCAAATTTACATAGGCCTTTACTTGAATGGGCTGGGTAGGTTTGGGTGCTTGCAACTAATGTGTCATGCTAAATGAATGAGATACACACATTTCGTTGGACATGCCAACAATTATGTTCTAGTTTACTACATAGAGAAATATAAGAAAACATTTTTGCTTCATCTTCAACAAAGAATTTTGACAACAATAATTAATCTCCAACTGAGATCTGATGATCTCAAATTGCTTTCTTAACAACTGTGCCATTATAGTAGTTATTAATGTTTTTATCAGGAGAGCCAATCATAATATCCTTAAGGTATGACAGACCTTCCCAAACATTGACTTGCATGTCAATTGGCGGGCCTACCACCAACATTACGTGGATAAAAAGTGGGAAAATTCTTCGTGAAACCAAGTACCAGCTATCTCAAGTAATTTTAGATACCAGGTCTGCTTTGTACCAAAACACCCTAACCTTATCTGGTGGTGAAGATGGGACATTTATCTGCACCCTTGAAAACAACAGAGGACACTCACATGCTGAACTGACAGTAAAAGGTATAAAGATTGAAAAAATATTGAGGCCATTTTTTTTTTATTGTGTTTCTAATCTAGCTTGCACAGATGGAGAGGCTATGATCCACAAAGATGGCAGGCATGTTGAAAAGATCTGCAGCAATGGAAGTTATCAGATAGTTGAAGGCCCTCCCAATGCTAATTCCAATGTCAATACCATTACAGCACTGGGAGTTTTAATTGGATTGCTGATTGCCTTCTTGCTTTTAACCATTACTGTATCAATTATAATACACTGGAATACCATGAGAGGGAGAAAGGATAACAGCACATTACCAGAGTGAGTATTCCTCACAAAGAGTACAAAAAAAAATTATTTAGCTTTCTTTAAATCCATGAAATAAAGTAAACAGCTAAAGTAAGTTATTTTAGATTCTATCATGAAGCTGAGAAAAGTACAGTATTTAAACTGCCATGTACATTAGAAAAGTAGGGCAATAAAGTAGGGCAATAAAGTATGATTATAAATATTGATATTATAGTCCCTCTCATTGTATTTAATATTTATTCTTGCAGAATTGGTAAAACAACTGTTTGCACTCTGTCCTCTGCTGTCACTCCCAGCAGCAAGTTTAAACCAGCAAATTCCTCCACTGGCAGCATGGTGTCTAATGTGGGGTACAATGTTTTCATTGACACCCAGGCAAATGACGATGGGGACAAGAGTATCGAAGGTGAAGATATCTATGATGTTATAAAGGAGGCCGACATCAAGCAACCTTGTATCAGTGACAGTCAGAACCACTCTGATGGAAGGGTTCAGGAAGCAGAGGAATATATGAATGATGAAAATGGTGGCAATGATGGATATGACTTCGTCTATGAACATTATGACTTTCCATTGAGTAATTGATGCATTAAAATGAATATACCAACGAAATTAAAAAGGCTAGTGTGTTCATTCTTTTATTTTACCTGGCTTGAACTGTAAGGCATGCTCGTAAGTCTTGGGATACGCCTTACCAAACTGTAGCAACGCGTTTGGGCAAAGGATTTGGGTTGAGATAGTCTAAAAAAAAACAAAATACAACTTATCATACAGCACAAATTTTTGCTGGTAACAGTGGATTGGAACACTTGGTCGCGAAAGGGCCTGCAGCATTAGGGCGCGCTCCTCCTGGAAAAACTGAGCCGCGCGCAAATACTGTAAAGTTACAAGGCAAACAATTTAAAATTTTGCGATTGTTATTGCGTTACCTTACCAACCAGCTTTTACTTTAGTCTCGTTGTTGGAAAAGAGAATTCCACAATGTCAGAAGAAGGAAAGCTGAGGCTTTCAGTAAAAGCTTCCCAGCTAGATCAGGGATCACCACTTTACAGCGACACTGTCATAGTTCAACGTCTGCCATGGTATGCTGTTACTTTATAATTATCACTATGTTAATATTATTAGATTGGTATAATTATCAGGAAACTAATGCTTGCTTCTCAAGAAATTAGTCATCATAAGGACCAGGGATCAAAGGGGAAAGCAGTTGGATTGTTTGTTCAGTGTATGCCAGAAGTTTCGTAAGTTGAAAGTGCGCTATAACTTCTCAACTGTACAATTATTATATTCATCATGTATAGTGGATGGTCAGCATATGCTCAAGTTACAGTGAAGATGATAAACCATAACAACAGTGAAAAGCACTTTACCAAAAGTATGTTGTGCGTTTTAGCAAATTTAATATTATTTAACTTTTAACTGTTTGTTTATGGATTAGATTTTACTCATAACTATTCTAATGCTTCAAATGACTGGGGTTACAGTTGTTTCATGAAATTAAAGGTAAGCAAAAAAAAAGCAATGTAGGCAAATATAGCAGATGAGGGTAAAATGTTATTGTACAGGTTGGGTACGGTTCTCTAATAATTTAGTCTACTATTTACAACTTTTTCAGCTATTTTTGTGGCTTGAGATTAGCACTTCAAATTTTCAAGCTCTATACTTCTTTTTTTGTTTGTTTGTTGTTGTTTTTTATGACAACTCTAATTTTTTTATTTGACCATGCATATTTGGCAAGTGAGAAAGTGAGACACTCTAATCAAGCATCTAAAGAATTGGAGGACCAGAGTGGTGTAGACACTAAGTGAGGAGGAAATGACTTCGAGGAAATACAGTATGATCATTTTCAAACAAATCTGAAGTTTCATAGCAGTGCTCACACACTCACAATTATTTGAATTTTTTCTTATAATAACTTTAGTTGGTTGCGTAGGAAATTTTCTATGAGCATGACTAATCACCAGCATTAAACATTTTCTTAACTTGTGCAAGAAGATTGTAGTAATCATTCTGTCTGATGTTAGCTCTTCGATATGTCCAATTATTTAAATCCCTTTATCCATTCATCATAAATGTTTTTCTGTACAATTTTTCCCCTGATATTTACATTATTGTGTTATTTGTCATTGCTTTACTAATTCTAACCAAGCTGTATTGCTGCTTGTTTAAAGTTTTGTTGGCCAATTTGATTAAGACTATATCTGATGCAATGGCTTTAATGGTTGGCAGCATTCATGCTTCGTTAAAATTTAGTCTTCATAACCTTGAAAGAAGATCGTATACAAGGGCAATTTGAACCCATAACCTGTCTTACTTAATATTAAATATAAAACAATAGAACACCTTCATACAATCAGCATAGAGTTGTCAGTTATTACAATGAAGTAAATTTGGCAGTTTTATTGTGTTGCATTGGAGTAGCCGTAAGAAAATGTGTCAATTGGCGGCCATCTTGTTTGATAAAAATATATTATTGTACTACACTTGCCCAAGCCAGTGCAGTCTGGAGGCAGTCCCACCTCCTAAGGTATACATTCCATAATGTCACATCTCTCATATATCCCCTTCCTTATCATGGTACTTTGCTGACATGATGGGAAACCTCAAATTTTTGTACAATGTGCTTGTTTTGCTCCTGGATAAATAGTGATAGTTTGAATTCTAACTGAGCTATCGAAACCACAGTCCTTAGTTTAGGAAATTACTAATTACTATACATTACTGTTCCTTACTCAAGCCTAGGCAATGTACAAGTTTTACAACCCATTCACATGCAAAAACAGCCTAGCATGAACCATAAAAGGTCATTCATTACACATTTATATCTCTCTGCCCAACGACCATTAGCACATACATAGGTTGATAGCCTGTAGGTGCCTGTTGATAGCCTGTAGGTTCCTGTTGATAGCCTGTAGGTGCCTGTACAAACTTCCCTGCAACAGGCTCCAGCAGGGTGGTACATGACATGTACATTAGAAACAATAAATGGATAAGAATTGCCCTAGGCCAGGCCCCACCCCCACCTGAAGAAAGCAGCTGCCAGCACTAAAATGTCTGGGTATTAGCTCTACCTGTAAAGCTTGGAGGTTACAGTTAAAAACTGCACCATTTGCAGCTGTTTGTTCAAGTGATTACCCTCTTAGATACAGAAATCTACTTCATACTATCGGATATAACTCTTGCCTTTGCCATGGCAAGAATGCTAAAAATACCACCTAATTAACTAACATGGCGGTATGGTGGTTCAAGTATTTTAGTTCTGGTGGTTTAAAGCTAGATACATGGATATGCTTGTTAATTGGAGTACAACTAAGTTATATATATTTTTTGTTTCTATTAAGGACATATTGGATCCAAACAAAGGGTTTATGAAAGAAGGCAAAATAACCGTGGAAGCCAAAATCCAGGTTCAAAGTAATGGGTAAGTAATATCTTTTATTTTCACACGTGTTATAATATCCTGTGAATATAGTAACAGCGGAGACGACCGTGACAAAATTCCTCCAGTTACATCCGGAGCTTTGGACACTTTTCTTGTATGTCCAAGCTGTGAGAAAGATTTTGAAATGGAAGGAGAAAAGATGCCCATGAGCTTAAGATGTGGACATACATTCTGTTTAGGTAAGTCTTAAATACTTGCAAAACATTCTCGAGTCAACAATGTTAAAATTTTTATTTGCCTTCATCTCTTATTCAGTTTTGGTAGTTATAGACACCTTTATTACACAGACAATGTTAATTGTATAGCTTTATAATTTAAACCATTTTAAGTGGCGTCTATATCCCTCACACAGCTAGTTGGGGCTGATTTATTTATTTTTTATTATGAATGGTTTAGAATGTCTGAAGAAAGCGCTGTATAAGTCCGACGAAGCCTTTTGCATCATGTGCTCAACATGTGAGCATCTTCACACCAGCTCCAGGCACGGGTCTGAGGCAGAGCTCTGGTTCCCAAACCACTCCATGGTGCAGATCATCACAAACATCATGTCCAAATCCAAGTTCTTTTGCCGAGAGCACCAGCTGGACAAGGACTACTACTGTTTCGATGACAACACCCTTGTGTGTATTTACTGCGCCTATCACAGCAGGCATGCCACCCATTCTTGCAAGCACGTAGAGGAGGCAAGGAATGATGTGCACGAGGTCCTTAGAAAGATAAAATTCTCTATGTCCAGTCACATCACAGACGTGGACCGACAGCACCAGTTCATCAAGGACGAGATGGAGATGCTCAAGACACAGGAGCAAAATGTTCGCAAAACTGTGGAGGACTCATATGACCAGTTTCGTGTGGCTTTACAGAAGCAGAAGGAGTTGCTGTGCAAGGATATCAAGACTCAGATGCTGGACCTGTGCGGCTCTGTGCAGGATTGTGCCACGTAAGAATTAACATTGCTACACAGTAACATCCCCTTAATTAGAAACAATTATAATTAGAACACCCCTATAAGGCGAGCAATTGAAGTAAGCGAGTACTAGGGTGTTTAATTGTTATGTGGTCCACGCAATAATTAAAGTTGCTTAATTATGCTTTGGCTTGAAACTGTAGGTTTTTTAACAAAGGTTACTATAGCAATGAAAACCCTTTACCAGACATTAATTCAATAACAAGGCTGGTTTCAGTAATTGAGAGCTTGTTGGCAATAAGAGATAAATATACTTAAGTTGTTGTTTGCTGTAGTGTGGTTTTTTGTTGTTGTTGTTGTTTTTGTTGTTTTGTTGTTGTTGTTTTGAGGAAGAAGATAGATGGTCTATTTGGTAAATTATATTGTACAAGCACACGCACTACTCAATATAGTGGTTAGGTGCTACCTTAGAGGGATCTACCGTTTTTAGGGCCCCGAAGTCTAGGTTTAGTTAAATTAATCAGGAATATAACATGAGGGGCAACCTCAGTTGTTCCATTATCACCGACACAATGTAATGCATTGTTTTGCTAATGCTATATATAAATGTTTTGTTTTAGCTTGGTTTGGTTGTTGTTGTTGTTGTTGTTTGTTTGTTTGTTTGTTTTGTTTCTTTTTGTTGTTTTGTTGTTGTTGTTGCTTTTTGTCATGGAGAGACACAGTCAATCAGATGCTTGGTCACTGTCCATGTAAATAGTTAAATAATAGTCACTTTACCCATTTCTCAAAACAAATATTCCATTATGGAATTGTATTATAATAGTTAAAATACACTAAGCAAAATACAGTGGTTGAAGTGAGACAAGTGGGTGAGTGAGACAAAAAAAAAATCAATGTATTGAAAGGATAGTAAGTGATAAATAAAATAGTTTAAAAGCTGCTTGATTGTTTGTTGGAAAAACAATGCATAATAGGTCGCACTGCATTAGTTGTGAATGTGAAATATTACCAGCCTCTTGTTGTCCCCTATTAATCTAAAGATTAAAGTAAGCCTATGTGAAGGTCAGTCAGGATATGATGTGATGTTGGTATATTCAATATTCAACTAGTAGGCTTATGCTTTTTTTTTTAATCTAATGTTCTTTGATGGGAGTTTGGGTGGTGGGGTGGGGGTGATTATAGTAAAAGAATTTTATGAATAGTTGTGTTTGTAGCAAACTGGAGGAGAAGCAATATATGGTAAAGGAGATCCTGAGGAAGTATTCTTTGTGGCAAAGCCTTCCAACAAAGGAGGCACTGGAAAACTTTGGTGAGATGCAATTGAGTCTGTCGAGCATACCAATGCTGTGCGACTGCAGCGATCTGCCTCAAAAACCTGATTCTTTTCCCAAACTGGCTTTTGAAGTTTCTTCTCCTGCAGACGTATTCAACTTCTCCAGATTTGGTATTATTGTGATGAGGAAAGGAAATTCTTCTGGTGACTCACAATCAAGTGATATGGATACTCAAGATTACAAAGACCAACCACCTACCAAGAAGAAGAAGAAGACCATTGCTTAACATTTCGTTTTACTATATACATTAAATTTATCTAATTGGCCATCTCATTTTATTCATGTAATTGTAATTATCCTCATAAAAAGGAGTGCTATATCGCGCGCGCGTTTACCCAAAGAGTGGTAAAGCGTCGTCTTTGATTGCACCTCCCTAGCCACGCCTACTTTTATAAACGGTACGTACATGTAGTTATCTTGAGAGAAGCCAAACAAAGTCAAGGAGTTGATGTGTGATGTCGTCTTCCCCGTTTCGTTCAAAAAGCGTGCCATTCTATTGGCCAGAAAATAAACATTCTTCAGTAACTTTAGTTTTTGACGACGGCAAGCGCCTGAGACTGTCTGACAGGTAAAATTCTTTGTAAGTGTGTGTCGTTCAATAGTTATAATAGTTAGCTTCATTTACAGTGAAGAGGGTTGGCATACGTCTGTGGAGTTACCTATTGGTATTCATCCCTATCAGTTTATTGTGGATGGGGAAAGGAGAGCAGATCCACTCAACACAAAGGTAAATTATGTCCTTCATGTTAGCTATTTTGTTTTAAGTTTAGTAGCTAGATAAAAAAATAATTTGCACAAAGATTTTTATTTTTTTAGTTGCAGAATAATTGTCAAATTAAAAAAAACTTGACAATTTTTTTTTACTTTTTCTCATGTAAAATTGAGGTATATCAGTGGACATTTCATGAAAGCTTGAATGAATGTTTAGATAAATCAAGTTCACACTCACAGAGAGTTCACCTGGAGCACCCAACTTTACAATGAAGAATCCTAGTTTGCTTGCTTGTGTTCATTATAGTACACTTGCTATTCATTTATAATTAAGGACTAGGACTAATATGAAAAGAAATTAATAGCCATGATAACGCGAATGATAGAACTTACACAATACAACTTGAATTTATGGTGTTTGGTAGTCCGGTGCTGTAGAACTGCATTGTGTCATAGTAAATCAACCTTTCCTTGACGTTTACATGTGCCGTGTTGTGCCCGATTTTCCAGAGCACGTGACACACTAAATAATGGAAAGTGTTAGGTAATTTCTACAAGCCAATTATCTGTGAGCTAATGGAGCCTATTGAATAGAGCTAGAATATATCCTGTGAACAAAGCTGTCTTATGCTAAATATTGCAACAGGAAATGAAAACATTATTCACCGTAGATGGATTGTGTAATTGTTGGCTTGTGCTTCTTAGTGGCTTCTGATTAAAAAAATACAAACAGTATCATATATGGAAAGCAGACATTTGTGGCATCCTAAAACTAAGTAGAATCTGATGTGAGACCAAAGAAACACTGATTTGAGGATTAACTTTAACATAATCAACTTCTTATAAAGAACAGAATTGGCACTTGATCCAATGCATAAGTACTGTGCTGTGAATGCTGACCACTATGCCATAAACATGTATGTAGCTTGCTTGACAGGCACAATAAAGTTGTTAACATGTTCTTAGACAATCCTCACTTGGTATGCATGTTGAAAGCACTTCATTACCAAGTTTTACTTTTACTTCAATTCAGAATGGAAGGTAATGTTCTGTTTGCCAGACATTATTCTACTATAGCTTATGCCTAAGTGAGTCAGAGTATGGCAGAATGGTTTAAGGTTAATTTTTGCTTTTGCTTTATCACATTTTCAGTTTTGGTTTAGTGGTACTTAAAATTATTGGCGGGGGCAACAAATTGAGAACCTGGAATATTTGTTTATATATTTATGGACATAATAATGTTCAGCAGCACCCAAAAAGGGTGCTCAATTATCACATTCCAACGCTTGCGGTAGCCAACGACGTCACGGCCATGGCCAGGTGGCAGGTCTCCAATTCATGCTCGTATGTTTATTGCTTGCCAGGAGTGCTTATAAATTCCCTACGAAAGCAACTTTACCAGTTTAATGTAGTCACGCAACATTTTCACCCTCCCGGATGTGATGTTGACGTCACACAGTATACCGCAAGCTTGCTGGAATGTGATAGTTGGAGCACCCTTTTTGGGGTGCTGCTGAACAAGTCATTGTATTGTATGTTCCCAGACCCTTTCCTTCTCCACGTAGCGGTTACGGTTGGTAAGGGTCTGGCTATGCGAGACTAGGGTGGACACAAATTGACCTCTTTGAACTTTGCCATATTATTATATATATATACCAAAATCTCAATTGGGACTCGTTAGTGAGAGTCTCGCTTTGCTCGCCCAATTACAGTGGTGTGCTTAAGCATAAATGACAAACAGGCTAGCCTAGCTATGTTTTATTTTCTACTGTAATTCCTTTTATTTCTCAAATTGCATCCTTGCGTTTGTTATTATAAGTGAGAGGTAACTAGCTAAATGAGCTTAAAGCTTAGCAGAATGTCTATAGTTTTTGAAATTGAAATATTCTAACTTGACTCACCCAACGAAGAGAAGTAGTGATAACTTTCTGAGTCTGCTATGCTTATAAAGTTCAGGTGTAGCCTGCTTGAATGGTCGACAGGTACATTACTTTGTTCCTTTTATTTATCAAGACGTACTTTACCAATATGTGTAATTAGTAGCGCAGGCAAAAAAGGGTTTGCATGTACAATATAAATAAGCAAAAAAATTAATCAATTAGCACAACGGAATTTCGATTGTGTTACCTTAGAGAATATCTTGCTCGCACCGTTCGTTCACCAATTAATGCTATTATTGGCTCATTTTTTAATGCAAAGAAAAAGTGTGGTATTATTGTGAAATACCGTTGTAGAATGATCTGAATGGTCATGGCGATTTATCCATGGCCTCATCACACTTCATCCCCACAGGCAATATCGTGGTAGAAATTCCTTGACTATGCCATTAGCAAGGTGAATGATGGCAGAATAGTGGGATGATTTATTTGATAACTGCAGACAAATTATTATCCTGTGGCTATAATATATACATCATAGCATGGCAAACGGGGGGGGGGGGGGGGGGGGGGGCTACAGTCAATAGGGCCTCTCAGGCTTTATTTTCACTCCTCACCTCTGGCTCTCATGAAATATTTTTCCATATCACACTCTGACTCATGTAATAAGTATTATATATGCAGCACAGCCATTCCTAAATGCCTGAACATGTACTTAAATTGCATCAATTTTTCCGGTTAAGCCACCTCCACTTGTTGCTTTTAATACTGTAAATATAATATTTAATGTATACAAGTAAGAATTTCCTGCATGATAATATGGCTTTTTGTTTTGCTTTAGCCTCTTATTGCCGGATTCAATCAGGTTGAAGTCCTTCCTCTTCTTCCAGCATGTGTTCCGCATTCTTTGAAAGGCAGTTTACTGGGTCATCTCTTACTACAGTTTTCTTCATCAGCCCTCAATGAAATTGTTTCATTTCTCAATAGCTTTGGTTTAAATGGAACCTTGATCACTGTCATGCTACTTGATTTAGACACACTCCCACAAATTAACAAAGTCAATGCTTGTGCATTACTAAAAAGTGGCAAAGACAATTTAGAGGAAATCCAAGCGGAGACAGATTTGAATCAATGCATGAAGCAGAATGCATTGGAGAAAGAGAAGTATCAGTTAGTGGTCACCAGGTTTCAAAAAAATCCTCCAAAAGAGTTGGAGTCAGATTCTATTTCACCATCAAGGAAGAAAATGGTGATTACATCTGATCTCCCTGACTATATTGTTGATCAGCACATCCAAGAGCATTTTGGGTATATATGGTCAGAGGTATTATCAGTTAAGAAATCCCCTGAAAATAGGAAATTTACTCTTTTGTTCCATTCAGCAATCACAGCCCAGGAAGCAGCAATGGCGTATGATAACACCATTCTCAAAGGAAATCGGATTCGAGTGATTCTGGAAGAAGCAACTCACGAGGAGTTGGCAGATAATCAGCCTCTGTGTAGTGGCAGTCACGATTTCTTTCGTTATAGCAGAAGCAAACCAACCGTAGGATCAATTCTTGATTCAGACTTTCAAGGATATGATGTTGCCACTGGTTTCATTGAGGCAGCAGGTGAATTAGAAGAAGCACAGGCAGCTACTCAGTCATATAGCTCATCATGTACCAAAACTGAAACAACCGCATTAAACCAAAATATTAAAGTGTTTATATATTCAAGAACAAAGTTTTCAGAGTACAAAAAGAGCATTTGATGGAGCACTTTAGAGAATTTAATCCTAGTCATGCTTATGTTATCAGGAGCAAGGTAGCAAAGAAGCCATCCAGTACTGGAGTTGTGGTTTTGCCATCTCTAAGTATTGCTGAGGAGGCCATTCGTAAGATGAAAGACTCTACGATCCTCGGAGAGTATTTTATCAATTTGAAACTGGAAGATTCTCATCGTGCTTGTGACGACAGGAAACTTGTTAAACATGTGACTCCTACTTCAAAGGACAGTAAAGGAGCAAGCCGAGCTGCACTTGAAGTTAAAGTATCTCACCTGGCACGTGAAACTACCATTAAAGATTTGAAGCAATTTTTCAAGAAGTTTGGTCCACTAGATGGCCTTCCTATTCTTCGCACTAGAGGGTATCGGCCCTATGCCATTGTGAAGTTCCAATCAGCTGAATCTGCAAATAGAGCTGCTAGCATAGAGAACCCCATACTGAAGGGATGCAACATAACAACAAAGATTAAGGAAAGTGAAAGTGGAAAGAGTATGCCCCTCACAAAACACAAGATTAAGGAGAGTCTGGCTGAAACTGAGACCAAGACTGGTGAAACCTCTAAGAGTAATATCAAAAATATCACAAAAACTTTGATGCTGGAAACTACAGAGTGGAATATGCTAATGACAAAATGGCCAAAACTGACAACTATGTCGTCCTTCTCAACTCTTCTAGAAATTATCAAGTCTTCTTACAGTGATAATGATCTCACATATGAGGCATCGGTAGAGAAAAGTTATTTGGAAATTAAAGGGAAAAGAAATATTGTGCAACAGTTCTGTGAGGATATTAAAGCAGTATCTGCTTCTGGAGAGTTACGTGTGGATGTGTAAGTCAATATTAGAATTAAATTATGTTTAACCTACTACTTATTTTCTATTTTAGGTTAATTATGAAGGCATTAGTCTACCTAAAGAGTAGTTTGACAGAGGAAATCAAGAAAAACTTTCATGTCGTTGTTTCTGGCTTTGAGTGCAATTCTAAAATTCTACATTTCTTTGGCCCCATTGAAAGCATCCAAAAGGCACACAAGAAATTTTCAGAGTTAGTGGCTAAACTGCACAAATCTGAACAAGAGTTGAAACTTGAGGGACCGCTTCGAGAGGATCAGCTACAGTCTTTGCAGGAAACTTTTTCAAGTAAATGTTTCATTCATATTCCATCACACTCGAAGAATGTACTGCTTTTGTTTGCATTGGAATCAATGGATACTGATGACATTGTAAAAACAGCAAACTCGATGATGTCATCAAGCAAGACGCTTGATCTGCCACTGAGCCAAGTGGCTTACTTGCAGCATTTCTGGATGCCCCATCAAGCAGAAATTTCAAACAAAATGACGATTACTAACAGTAAAGTCAACCTTTACGGGACATCTGATGAAGTGAAATCTTATGAAAATTTGCTAAATCTTGACGTTTTGCCCCATGTTCAGTGCAACTCATTTTCCTATGCATGCAGAGATATATTTGTGTCCCATATTGAGCAATATATACTGGATGAGATCAGAAAGGAAGATAAATCATTCAAATGTAACTGCACCTATGACAGTACCCAACAAGAGATTACTGTAATCATTAGTAGCAAGAATGAATGGTTCTTCTGCAAAACCTCCAAAGCACTTCTGACATTGGAACCACATTTCAAAAAATTTTCAGTTGGACTTCCACCTGACATTCCATTAAAGAGGCAATTGGAAGACAAACACAGAACTGTAATAAACTGCTTGGCAAGAGATTGTGTGGAAATTGGTGGTTTGGTGGCAGCTGATATAGAGGAGTGCTACAAAGAATTGATGGGCGAACTGGAATCAATTGAATGCAAAACAGAATCTATACTCATCAGCAAGTACCACTACCATTACTTCACAAAATTTCACAGTAATGACATGAAAAACTTCAATGAAATATGCAAAGTAGACCTGAACTTTTCCAACGAAGAAAACAAGTACAGCATTGAAATATCTGGTACAGTGAAACAAGTCAAAATGGCTGAGGGAAAATTGAGATCAGACTTACTTGCTCATCAAGTAGTTGCACTGTCATTCTGTTTATCCTGCCCTGCCAACCTGAGTCTGCACTGGACGATTCTATGGAATAAGATAGCACTTGAGAAGATGACCGAAATCCCTAACTTCATCATGGACTTTAGCCACTCACATCATAAATCTGGTATGGACGTCTTCGAATTTGATTTGATTGGTAAAGACAGTGAGAGTGCTTGTGTACAAGAAGTAAGGGATCTCGTTTATGATGATGGCGATGGCACTAGTACAATTGACACTACTGTCACATTCTCAGATAATGGAATGAGTACTTTCTTGAAGTTTCGGGAAAGTCAGAGTCTTCAGTTTATTGCTGATTCAGGTGTTTGGATTGCTTGTGTAGGAAGTACTACGGTTAAGTTATGTACACCTGTGAGATTTGCTGACAATTTGACAACAGTTGTTGAAAAGTTGAGAGAATATGTTTCAAGCAATACTCCCACTTTAGCGGTTCTTGAACTCCATGATCCTATTGTTCAGCTTGTCTTGTCTTCATCCTCGCTATCTGAATCGTACCTAAAAAACGCTCACATAGAAGCTGCAAAGTTTGGTGCCAGTGTTGAACTGTCCACATCAAAAAATGGAATGAAATCATTCACAGTATCAGCCAGTGAATATTTAATCTCATCCTCTATGCTAGCGATTCAAAAGGTGAGCATAGAAGCAATTAAAAAGAACATTACTCGAAAAATAATTGAGTTTGAGTCTATTTTTCGTCCATTAATTGAAACAAAATCCCACTTTCAGGAGATAAAAAAGAAACTAGAAAGCGAGCATTGTGCAGTGTGTTCTTTTGAGTCTGATAATGAAAATATTTTAATGCACACTCTTCATTTTCAAGACAATGAAGAAGAAATAGCAACCAATGCTATAAAAATCAATGTAGTTCGAGGAAATTTGGTGCTTGAGAAAGCTGATGCTGTGGTCCATTTTACTACACTTGATTTAAGCCTGGACAACGATTTGTCTCAACTTATTGCTGAGTGTGCGGGGCCAACTGTTCAACAAGAAACTGCTGATTATTTTCAAAGTGTTCCTTGGCAGCTAAGCACTGGTGATGCCGTATGTTTAGGTGCAGGTGATCTTCCTTGTAAATCAATCATTCATTCAATTCTGCCCAATTGGAATGAAAATGACTTGGAAGATGATGACTTGTGCACTGCTTTATGGAAAATTCTTGAAATTGCCCAAGACAATTCAATGAAGCATATTTCTATCCCTCTGGCATGTTCAGATTCTATCCGTACTGAAATTATGCATGCTTATATGTTGTTAAAAGTTATGAAAGACCATTATAGGGAATTTCTTTCTTCATCATCCTTGCGTGAGATCAGTATAGTGGCAAAGAATGAGGACTCTGCCCATACTTTTGTAGATGAAATAACTTCCCATACTTGCATTACTGAAGTGGAGAATCATCCAAAATGTCGCACAAAAGCATTCGTCAAAAAACCAAAGTACAAATGGAGCTGGAGAAATGATCATAAAATGTATTTGCCTTATGATTCAGACCAAAGTTCTCAGTTGTCTCTGGCCTTTAACAAAAACCCAAAAGGCACATGCACAATCCACATTAACTCGGTACAGTATACTGTTGATTTTGATTCTATGACCCAGAGAAATGACAAGACTCTATTTAAACGAAAAATCAAGAAAGATGTGGTAATGGTTGAAGAAGAGGAGGAACCACATGAGATTGTGGAGTGGAGGTATCAAGCAGATGATGATGCATTTGTGCCATATTCGGAAGTGAATTCTAATGTTATTGAGAAAATTTATCAAAAGGAAATTGCAAATCATAGAATTCTGATCAATTCAAGGCAGTATCATTTTGATCTTACATCGATGAGCCAAGTGAATGTGCTATCTGGTTTCAGGCGCAAGATTCAACGTCATGTGCACAAAATACAACATGATAAAGATGATCATGTTGATCAGCGTTTGTTAGATACTTTCGCAATCAGCATCCGTGGACTTCATGATGAACTAGTGACAGCTGAGAAAGTACTCGTGGATACTATGAATGCTTACATACAAGCCGAGACTATTGGCGATATTCCGGCAAACTTACCAAAAGAGTTGAGGGAAAAGTTTCAAAGCTTGGCCAGAGATAACAGAGTGATGACTGAATGGTTGGACTCATCAGACGAAGATTCCTGTCAGACTCTCACCCTCAGAGGCGTGAGCTACAAGGTTCAGGAGATGTACATTGCTGTCCACAAGGAACTCATCAAGTTCAAGTCATTGGAAAAACCCGGGCAAAATTATTCCTTTTCCAAGCCTCCTTATTGGGAACTACAGACCAGTGATGTGCAAGTATTTCATGTGATAAAAGAATGTGATGAATGGAAGAATGTTGAGATAAAATTCAAGGCAACCATGCCAAGCTCTACTATTACCGACATACAGAGAATTCAGAACGAGCTGATTTGGAAGAGGTACAGCTTTCACAAGCAGTATATAGAAGAAAAAAATAAGGGCACAGTAAATGAAATGAATCTGTTCCACGGATCCAGAGAAAACAAGCCTGAAGATATTTACAGCGGAGAATGTGGTTTTGACATGAGGTACAGCAGACAGGGAATGTGGGGGCATGCTAATTACTTTGCTGTGAATGCGAGTTACTCTCATAGTTATGCCTACAGGGAAGATCCCTTAATATCACGCCTAGCATACTTTCAACGCTTTCCATCAATATCATCGACTATACATTCCCAACCGATGAATCTGACGAGGCAGATATTTTTGGCTATGGTATTGGTTGGCGAGTACTATGAATGTAGCTCTAATAGCAGCCTTATTATGCCTCCGTTAAAATCACAGTCTACGAAGAGCAGGTATGATAGTGTCAAGGGTGAAACTAATGGATCTGAAGTTTTCATGACTTATGACAATGAGAAGGCATACCCAGCATATCTCATTAGTTATCAATAACTCTTGCTATCATCTCCATTAATTATTTTTTTCTAATCTGCCACAATGTGTCTCATCATAAGGGCCAAGGATTTGATTTGGCACCATGTTCACAGAAACTGTTTCTATTTATTTATTTTTTTATTTTGAATTTTTGTATCGATTACTTTTTTGTTTTTATTTACGGAGGCGGGGCCACCTTATAAGCGCACTTTTTACACGGGACAGTTCTATTCTGCTGTTGTTCTGCTTCCTACAGTTGTTAGTGATGAAGGTTCTCGTAGTTCTAGCCGTGCTCCTGGGGGTAGCTTACTGCGTCCCTACGAAAGAAAGGGTGTGCGCCGCTCTCTTCCGAACAAATGGCTTGTCCGCCAACTACAACGAAACAATAGCCCACGCCATCCACTCCATGACCGTTGAGGGATTGCAAATGTTCAATCCCAAGGCGACAGAGGATAACTCGGTGCCAACAGTCAACATGGACCGCCATTCCGGCGTCAAAGTCGTCGACTACGCTCCCAACGACGAGCTCGGTGACGGTTTCACCACCACGTCCATGAAAACCATTGACAAGATCCTTAGCAATATTGGCAAGGATAATGATGGCCTGGGCTCTTACTGGTCACCTGTGGAGAGGATAGCTCACAAATTCCACATGCTGGATGTCTGGAGCACTGTGAAGGAGGTTTATGACAGTGAAGTAGTGCATAACCCACCATCTGATGACCTGTGCGAATGCCTGCTGGATGTTAAGAACAACGGCATCTACCAGGCCGTTGCCTGGGTTTCCAACCATTACGACAGTGGCACGCCCATCACTTTGCTGAATCGTCCCATCCCTAAGCTAACAGATGCTGATAGCTGGACAGTGTGGAGGGAGCGTCTGTTGTGGTACTACCAACCCAGCAATCTTGCCGATGCCGCCAAGTACATGTACTGTGCTACCAAGGACTTTTAAAGAACCTCCCCATCCCATGTACTCAATACGTCCCCGTGTTTCTTGTTCATCCACTGTTTTGAATCTTGTTTTAAATCTCTAATAATATTATGGCGACTTAGTTGTGGATAGGAGCTACAAGAATGAGGATACAGATGGTTAGATTTGTTTGGGAGGGGATAGGGAGATTACAAGCTCCCTGTAAATGAAAGTGTGAACATTTCCTGGGTATAGCTTTACATCTTTGATTTGGTGGGGAGCAAATTTCTGGAGCATTACAAGAGTACTTACTAACCACTGAAATGGTTAATTATGATGTAACCTCTCTCCATATTAATTCCATGATGTTGTGAGTTGACTCAGCCATTTAATTATTACTTTAATTTCATTCATTACTATAGAAACATCTGCCTAGTGTCATAGTCCTCAGTCATTCATAGTCATAAAAATACAATCATAGTGTATGTGGGTGACACGTAGTGATCACAACGGTAGTGATTCCCTTATTTGTAGAGGATATTCTTCGCCACTAACGTCTGCAAGAAGTGCTTTACAAACGGCTCTGTCTGACTTGGCTTCTCACACTTGAGTGTGAAGGACAGAGAAGGACTTGATGTGGTTAGATTGAGTTCCATGAGGAAGTAGTGAAGTGTGGAGACCTGAAATGCACACATACAAATACACACTAGAGGCTACATTATAAACACAAACTATACCCTCAACTTAAGCAATATAATGGGGGCATAACTTAATATTTAGACTTCATTTGTGTGTTCACTGACTCGACAGACCAAATATAGATACTCTGACATGATGTCATTTTACTCCATCAAATGGTAAACTTCATTAGCCATATTTTGTAGGTTAGACTGTGGAGGTGAATACATGTAAGTGGCTTCATGAACCTGTGGAGTCTCTCCTTCAAATAGCACTAAAGCCAGTCAAGCGCACTACTAATGTCACACCCTGGACTACGCCTCCCAAGTACCACACACTCTCCTCATGTCTTGGATTCGCTCACTCACGTGTTGGGCATAGAGGAACATCTTGATAACTGCCTGGTCCGGAGGACTGCAGGCCATCGTGAAGATGAAGCGTGCAGCAAGTGTTCTTTCCATCTCCACTGGAGGAGGCACATAATCCACACTTAACTGACCTTCACGCCTATCACAACATACACACAGAATTAGATGATGGGTGGAAGGTGTGGGGGAAAGTGAGGGGTGGAGGGTGTGGGGGAAAGTTGAGGGTAGAGGGTGTGGGTAAGTGAGGGGTGTAGTGTTTGGAAGTAGTGGTGGAGGTTTTGTGTTTAATTGAGGGTAGATGTGTGTGTGGGTAATTGAGGGTTTTATGATTGTGTTTTTTTGTTTTAACATTTGTGTTTATTGTGTTTTTTTGAATTCTTGTTATACTGTTGTTTGTTCCTGTTTTCTTGTTTTTTGTTTTTGCATAATTTACCATTTTTTAGTTTTGATTGTCATTTCTTTTTTTTCTGTTGTTTTTTACTTGATTTTTTGAGGGTTTTTGGGGTACTTTATGTTGTATTTTGTTTCTTCCTTTTCTTTTCGCTTGTTTTTTTTCCGTTCTGTTTTTTTTTTTTTTTTTCCTTATTTTCTCATATTTTGTTTTGCATTTCTTTTTTTGTTTTTTTTTTTTAATTGCTTTTTTAGGTTGTTTTGTTACTTTCGTTTTTTCATTTTTTGTCGTTTTTACTTTTTTGTTTTCATTGATTTTTTTCTTTTTTTTTTACCTTTCTTTTTTTCTTTTTTTTTTTTCCTTTCTTTTGCTATTGTTTTTTTTTGCCTTTATTTTCTCTTTTTTTTTTCATTTATTTTTTTTCTTCCTTTTTTTTTGTTCTCCCTTATTTTTTCTTTTTTTTTTTCATTTTTTTTTTTTCACTTTACTTTTTCTTCTTGTTTTGTTTTTTTTTTTCCCTTATTTTTTCATTTTTTTTTTTCCTTTCTTTTTTTTTTTCCTTTCTTTTTTCTTCGTTTTTTTGTTATGTTCACATTCTTTTTCTTTTTTTTTTACTTTCTTTTCTCATTTTTTTTTGCCCTTCGTTTTCCTTATTTGTTTTTTTTTTTTACTTCGTTTCTTTTTTTTTTTTTCCTTCCTTTTTTAAGGTGTGGGGAGGGGAGGGAAGCGAGGGTGGAGGGTGTGAATGTATGTGTGGGGGAAGTGAGAGGTAAAGGGAGTGGGTGTGTGGGATGTCCATGACAACTCATGTAGAGACTATTATTCACACGCTAAAATCAATACTATAAATGCACATGTAACAACTGATTGGTATACTAGTTTGTTGTTAGTCTGTTCTTCCAGTTCTGTCTGTCTCTGCTACTTACACTACAGACAAGTTGAGCCACTTGCTCTCGAAGTCGCTGGGAGATAATGAAGTTGACGGGTGAAGGAGAATGCAAGGAGGGGAATTTAATGGGGGAGCATCTGGTATTTCCAGCTGAACAACAACCACAAACTTACAACATAATTTATAATTTTGTATTGAGAGAACAGCTTAGTGGAGAAATAACCAAGATGGTAACCATAGTAACCACGCTCACTCACTGGAGCGTCCACCTTGACAACCTCCTGCCTTGGCAGAGATGGGGAGGAGCAAGTGGAAGAACTGCTGCCATGACTCTGAGTCTCCAGCAAAGTGTCAAAGTGATTCTCTAATTGTACATAACAAAAACATTTTTAAAAGTATGCATTAAATCTTAACTTCTGTTTTGCAACCCTTTACCTGCTCCACTAGTGGGAGTGGCATCCCCAGTGATGTAGGGAGTCTCTTGAGCAATGAAGTTCTCAGACAACTCTCCATACATGATAGACAGAGAGTTAAACTGAGAGAATAGCCCAAGCTACACACACACACACACACACACACACACACGCACGCACACACAATAATCACCGGTTACAAGACCACACCCATCCTAGTAAACTACACCACATCCATCCTAGTAAACCCCCAGTAAACCACGCCTATCTTTATGAACCCACCCGAGTGATGATTGTGTTTGTTTCTGCCACACTCTTGACCTGCCCACACACAATCTTCTGAGCCTCTCGCACATTGTACTTCAATAGCCGGTAATAAAATATCCCGCGATCATGAACATTCATATCTCCTTCCTCGTCTGAAATCAAAGAATTGTCCATAAACACACCCCAAATATTACTACATCTATACACACATGTCATGGAATGCATTTATACGTGCAGTGGAATGCATTTATACGTGCAGTGGAATGCATTTATACGTGCAGTGGAATGCATTTATACGTGCAGTGGAATGCATTTATACGTGCAGTGGAATGCATTTATACGTGCAGTGGAATGCATTTATACGTGCAGTGGAATGCATTTATACGTGCAGTGGAATGCTTTAATACTTGCAGTGGAATGCATTTTATACGTCAGTGGAATGCAATTTATACGTGCAGTTGAATGCATTTATACGTGCAGTGGAATGCATCTATACGTGCAGTGGAATGCATTTATACGTGCAGTGGAATGCATTTATACGTGCAGTGGAATGCATTTATACGTGCAGTGGAATGCATTTATACGTGCAGTGGAATGCATTTATACGTGCAGTGGAATGCATTTATACGTGCAGTGGAATGCATTTATACGTGCAATGGAATGCATTTTAATACCATAGCCCGAGTCATTTTTCAATACAAAAAAGTGTGGTATTCACAATTTATTTCTCAGCCTTCTATTACTCATTAGATGTATTCTCTCTCTTTCACAGGCTTTTTAAACAATACAGTGGCAGAGCGCTTATACTTTTAATTCTGTAGCCTGTGAAAGAGAGAGAATACATCTAATGTGTGGTATTATTTAGAAATATGAAATTTTGCTCCACTCTTGCTATTAATCCCAAATACCACAGTTTTCCGTGCTATTATATCTCCATACATGTAGTGGAATGCATTTATACTAATACCTAGCTGGTGTATGCTAATAGCTAGCTGGTGCATGCTAATAGCTAGCTGGTGCATGCTAATAGCTAGCTGGTGCATGCTAATAGCTAGCTGGTGCATGCTAATAGCTAGCTGGTGCATGATAATAGCTAGCTGGTGCATACTAATAGCTAGCTGGTCATACTAATAGCTAGCTGGTGCATACTAATAGCTAGCTAGTGTACTAATAGCTAGCTGGTGCATACTAATAGCTAGCTGGTGCATGCTAATAGCTAGCTGGTGCATACTAATAGCTAGCTGGTGCATACTAATAGCTAGCTGGTGCATACTAATAGCTAGCTGGTGCATACTAATAGCTACCTGGTCATACTAATAGCTAGCTGGTGCATACTAATAGCTAGCTAGTGTACTAATAGCTAGCTGGTGCATACTAATAGCTAGCTGGTGCATGCTAATAGCTAGCTAGTGTACTAATAGCTAGCTGGTGCATACTAATAGCTAGCTGGTGCATGCTAATAGCTAGCTGGTGCATGCTAATAGCAAGCTGGTGCATGCTAATAGCTAGCTGGTGCATACTAATAGCTAGCTGGTCATACTAATAGCTAGCTAGTGTACTAATAGCTAGCTGGTGCATACTAATAGCTAGCTGGTGCATGCTAATAGCTAGCTGGTGCATGCTAATAGCTAGCTGGTGCATGCTAATAGCTAGTTGGTGCATACTAATAGCTAGCTGGTGCATACTAATAGCTAGCTGGTGCATACTAATAGCTAGCTGGTGCATACTAATAGCTAGCTGGTGTATACTAATAGCTAGCTGGTGCATACCAATAGCTAGCTGGTGCATACTAATAGCTAGCTGGTGCATACTAATAGCTAGCTCGGTCCATACTAATATGCTGCTAGTGTACTAATACTGCTGTTGCATACTAATAGCTGCTAATAGCTAGCTGGTGCAACTAATGGCTACGGTGCTACTAATACTGCTGATTCATACTAATAGCTAGCTGGTGCATACTAATAGCTTGCTAATAGCTAGCTTGTGCATACTAATAGCTAGCGGTGCATACTAATAGCTAGCTGTGTATACTAATAGCTTAGCCTGTTGCATACTAATACGCTGGCTGGGTGTATACTAATAGCTAGTGGGTGTAAAAAATGGGCATACTAATACAGCTTGCTAAAGAGCTGCTGGTGCATACTAATAGCTACCTGGTGCATACTACTAGCTCCTTGTGCATACTAATAGTCTAGCTGTGCATACTACTACTAGCTAGCTGATGCATCTAACTAGCTGGTGCATACTAATAGCTAGCTGGTCATACTAATAGCTGGCTAGTGTACTAATAGCTAGCTGGTGCATACTAATAGCTTGCTAATAGCTAGCTGGTGCATACTAATAGCTAGCTGGTGCATGCTAATAGCTAGCTGATGCATACTAATAGCTAGCTGGTGCATACTAATAGCTAGCTGGTGCATACTAATAGCTAGCTGGTGCATACTAATAGCTTGCTAATAGCTAGCTGGTGCATACTAATAGCTAGCTGGTGCATACTAATAGCTAGCTGGTGCATACTAATAGCTAGCTGGTGCATGCTAATAGCTAGCTGGTGCATACTAATAGCTTGCTAATAGCTAGCTGGTGCATACTAATAGCTAGCTGGTGCATACTAATAGCTAGCTGGTGCATACTAATAGCTAGCTGGTGCATACTAATAGCTAGCTGATGCACTACTAATAGCTAGCTGGTGTATACTAATAGCTAGCTGGTGCATACTAATAGCTAGCTGATGCATACTAATAGCTAGCTGGTGCATACTAATAGCTAGCTGGTGCATACTAATAGCTAGCTGGTGCATACTAATAGCTAGCTGGTGCATGCTAATAGCTAGCTGGTGCATGCTAATAGCTAGCTGGTGCATGCTAATAGCTAGCTGGTGCATACTAATAGCTAGCTGGTGCATACTAATAGCTAGCTGGTGCATACTAATAGCTAGCTGGTGCATACTAATAGCTAGCTGGTGCATACTAATAGCTAGCTGGTGTATACTAATAGCTAGCTGGTGCATGCTAATAGCTAGCTGGTGCATACTAATAGCTAGCTGGTGCATGCTAATAGCTAGCTGGTGCATACTAATAGCTAGCTGGTGCATACTAATAGCTAGCTGATACATACTAATAGCTATCTGATGCATGCTAATAGCTAGCTGGTGTATACTAATAGCTAGCTGATGCATACTAATAGCTAGCTGATGCATACTAATAGCTAGCTGGTGTATACTAATAGCTAGCTGATGCATACTAATAGCTAGCTGATGCATACTAATAGCTAGCTGGTGTATACTAATAGCTGTCTGGTGTATACTAATGCTGAGGATGCTTCATTCATTTAATACATTTATTATTAATTTTATATTATTATTATTAATTAATTTTTTAATGTCAGAAGTCCATGCATACAGCTAGCATTATGATGACCAGTTTCTTATTCTCCTATTAAACATACCCACTGCATATTCCAGGAGTCTTCCCAGAGTTTCCTGGCATTCTGGTGGTCTTTTGAAAAACATTTTCATGACAGCAGTGAGTAGCTGCAATTTGACCTCTGAACTGGACTCCTCTGCCACGCCCCCTACCACCTCTTCCAAAACATAAGGCGTGTTTGGAAGATTCTGCACACCACAAATTTGAACATTTCATGTCAATACTTACAGGAGCCAGGATTCCATATTAACAATAAATAAATACTACAATAAAATCATATCTACTCTTCCACCATTTTAAAATTATTATCATTATACCAAACCATCAACATAACCTCCACCATCTGCAAACAATGTCCATTTACACATCTCAAAAAAAATAAAAATAAATAAACATTTTCACTCACTTCCCCATACTCCCCCAGAATCCATATCAAGGCTGCCTTCCCGTCAGGATCCACAATGTCGTCAAACGTACGCGGCAACTGAGGCAGAATGACCTCAACCATGTCATCAAACTTACGCAAAATACCTACAAACATAAACAACAACAACAACAACAACTATAACAAACTAGGACTGTGACGAAAATATTAAATAAAATTGATGGCCAAGATTTACGGGAGTATATATCAGGTAAGAGACTATGAAGACTCAGGTCACAGATCATGTGGCAGGACAAATGACACATCAGAGCATGGAGCCTATTCAAACAGTTAGTACCTCTGTCATGTCAGTCTAGTATGGTGTTAAAATAATCTAACAGTTGGAAGAATTTCTGTCATTTTTCAAATAAAGAAGTTTTTAAGTTCAATAGCCAGAGGTGTGTGTATGTGTGTGTGTGTGCACATGCTCACTAGTCATGACCACGAGTGTCTCAGCAGTGACGTAGTCCACGTCCAGCTGCAGCAGAGCAAGGAGTTTGTCCACGCACACATTGGCCCGGGCAGAGAGATGGAGAGCTATGCGGCCCACTGACTGGATCGCATTCCTCGCCACAGGCACATTCACATCTGTAGCATACTCACTGGAAAAAGAAGACAAAATGGAGGCTGTCAAGATGATGCCTTAGGGCAATGATGGAGTGATGATGATGATGATGATGATGATGATGATGATGATGATGATGATGATGATGATGATGATGATGATTGTAAGGTTATTATCAAATGGGAGAGGTAACAAAAAATAAAAAACACAACCAGTAAGCTCGTGGTCACAGGATTGCAACCACCATCACTATACAACACAAT
>WLWD01000155.1_pt1 | contig 44629 bp, 29 predicted proteins | sample 6712731 | NCBI WGS metagenome assembly WLWD01 (sample SAMN12718690, study PRJNA576275) | sponge metagenome | isolation source: marine sponge | host: Mycale hentscheli | place: New Zealand: South Island, Marlborough, Capsize Point | collected 2014-11-01 | reverse complement strand
CGTTGGTGGTCCTTTTTCCAAATCATGTGATGATTATACCTTACTTCTCTTCGCGACCATCCTCCCCAGGGTACTGGTACGCCGCAAATCTTGGTAAATTTTTTTTTGTTTTTTTTTTAAGAACTAGAAACACAATATTATTCCATAAGATTTTGGTGAGTGCTTTATTGTTTCCCATTCAAAATTATAGTATTGTTATATTGTAGTCCTGTGGTTGTAGCGCTCTATTTCACTTGAATTGTCTACTATACATATTTTTACACACCATGTTAGATAGTCAGAAGATCCACCACAATGGCAAATATATTTTCTGCATCTATTGTAGTTAACATTGCAATAGATAAATCTTTTAAATTTGTTTGATGCTTTACTTTTGTTGCTAATAACAACATTTTGTTTGAGTAGGACATGGGGGGCTCCAAGGGCATGTGTTTTATGGTCTAAAAGTGTTCATGTGAGGAAGTAAGTACCTCTTTAAATTATGTCCCAATATTATGGGAGGGGGGAGTGGGAGGAGCTCCAGCCCTCCCTCTCTCCCTCCTCCTCCCTCCCCTTCCCATGCCACTGCTAATACATCTCTCATAGATTCAGTAGTTATAACTTTAGATGTGTAATATTATTAGCTTTAGATGTGTAATATTAGGCCAGTTGGAAACATTACTAGGGGTTAGACTATGGTTATTTACCTAGTATGGATGCTCTTTTTTGTAATTTTTTTATTTTTTTATTTTTTTCAAAACTAAGTATAGGAGGAATCAGCCTCTGCTCAAGTCTTCATGATGTTATCTGTTGACTAGACAACTTGACTGCTTCTCTTCAAACCCATTCAACCTTGCATTACCTGCCAAACCAGCTGTTTCATGATGAGGTTAGAATATGTATGTGTGTGTGTGTACCTGTGTGTGTGTGTGTGTGTGTGTGTGTGTGTGTGTGTGTGTGTGTGTGTGTGTGTGTGATGAGGGAAGTTTGAGGCTAACCCTTCCAACTATTAAAGAAAAAGAAAAGTGAGGGAGTTGCCAGATCACTTTCAGGGATTCACTCCAGGGAGGAGTGAGAGGGAACATTAATGAAAGCTACATGTAGTGCTTCCAGCAAGAATGATCAATGTTTAAAACAATTATAAAAAAAAAGCCTCTAAATTTTTAAAGTACAACAATACCAAGCTCACTTTGATTAGGTGCCTAGCATTCTCTTTCGAAAAGAGGTCAGAATTAAAACCATGAATTGAACAATGCAAGTATATATAGGTCAGATTTGCAGTGGGGGGGGGGGGGGGGGGGGGGGGGGGTGAAGGGCTGATTGTAACTCTGTCTTTACAATTAGAAAATCACCAGTTTAATTGTTGTCCTGTTATTATTAATTTAACAATCACTTCTAAAAGTCTTGGAGGGACTTATTAGAGGAAGAGGAGGGGAAGGGATCCCAATTCTTCCCTCTCTCTCTCTCACCCTTCCCCCCCCACTCTCCCACTATATGAAACCCCCAGCTCTTGTTATGTGACCTGCTAACCCCAATAAAAATTCCCTTTTACGGATGTTGGTGTAGCAGTTTAATCTAACAGATGCTGAGGTTACTCCTCCCCTTATATATAACTGAAGCTGCTGCCCCACCTCAAACTTCTTAAGTTCTATGACTTCTTGATGACACCTGCTGTTTATCAATATTTTGATTTCCTTTTAAAAATGCATTTTCATTTTACCAGACAAGAGCTGGCCCAATAGCTGATTGAAGCAGGAAAACATGAAGCTTTGCTCATTAAGCTATGGTCCTCTGTAACATCTCAGTGCATCAACATACACATGCACCCATTGTTGGGCAATTGGTAACAGACTCCTGACTCCCTCAGTATACATCAATTCCTTCATATAAATGTCTCCATTTAGATGTATTCCATCTTTTTCACAGGCTCTATTCAACAATATAGTAACATAATGGAACAGTTATATGTATCAAATTCAGGACATATTGTGTAAAGAGCCAGTGAAAAGTGGCTGCCAGTGGCAACACACTTCCTCCCCCTTCCTTCCAGCAAAGCTACACTTTATCAGGTGGATCAACATATGCCACCCTGCCATAAGGACCTTGTGTCACCGCTCACCAAAATTCAAATCACATTTTCACTTGAATACTACTGAGCCACACATTCTTCCACATATCCTGGTGAGTTGTTGTAGACATTGTAACTTTGTCAAATGACTCAAGAGTGTGAAGATTAACATCAGTGTCATCTTTTGTAGTCATAAAAGTACATATTAATTAAAGACTTTTATTTATGCTATGTGAATCTGAATATGAAGAATAGAAGTTAGAAAGAAAGAAAATGAAAGAAATGATGCAATATAACCGGGATTTCATACAGAGATAGGAGTGCCCTACAATTCCCCCTCCCTCCCTCCCCCTCAGAATTTCATGAAATAAATTAATAATATTTACTACTTAATGGTATTCTGCGGTTATGATTTATAATGGTAGTTTGTGATTTTGTTGTTTGTATTATCTAATATTTGGTGAAAGTTCACTTCAGTTAACTGATGTTCTTCACTTGCAATAGCATTAGTCTTCCAAGATAGATATCACTAATTCTAGACCTGAGCTGATTTTTAATCAAATGGGTGTGGTTTCAGCAAAAGTGGGTGTGGTCAAACAAATATTTTGTTACATGTGCCCCCCCCCCCCCTCCCCCCCCCCCCCCCCCAAAAAAAAGATCCTGTATGAAACCTGATAACTAAAGAACAAAAATAAAACTAAATTTCCAAAATATGGGTAATTGTTAAAAGATCCTTCATTCTTTATGCAATGGATTTAGGAAGCTTTAGTTCTATCCCATTTACAGGAATTGTGACCTCCAGCTACCTTATCTCCTGTCTAAATATTAAATTATATTTTCTTGGAAAGTGACCAAAACTGGTGCTAAGCCACCACAAAGTTTGTTGTAGTTTTTTGAGCACCTGGTGGTGGCCAGTCGCAATTATCACTCTATGATAATCTTAGCATACAGGCCACAAAATGCCAAGAGGGATTAGTTCCTGATCCAGAAACTGGTATTGGGGTGACCTTTAATTTTCCAGCCCTGTGAAAAATTCACTCACCTACTTTCAGCACATCCTGCCACCCCCTGTGTTTTTGACTAGCTTGTTCAAAAAGAGAGCTGCTTCAGAACAGAGCCAGTGAATTTCATTCTGATCAAAGTAAATCTTGCTGAACCCTAACAATAGTGCTCTATTAGCCCCCTAACAATAAGAATACTTACATTACAATAAATTAATTCTCATGCCATGAATTATAGGAAATATTTGGAGCAAGACTAACAATTAACTCCACAAGAGTCTGCAGTCAGTGGTACACTGCTGTTGCAAATTCTATAGCAACTGCCATCATGTGAGCCACCCATGTGAGGTTGTGCCTGAACAGAATTTGGAAAGATAAGGGTTCTTTAGCAAGCAAACCATGGTTTCCTATCTCACTGCTGCCGGGGTTCCAAATTGGGGACCATTATTTGCTGTAATAAATGTAAGTAAGTGCTTCCAGCTATTATAAGCTGGTAAAAAGTTATGCAATTATGTTATTAATGACTATTAATAAATTACCTGGATGCTACTTACTTTTATCACATGTCTGTGACCATTTTCTAAACCTGTTTTAGCTGGGTTTCATTCATTCAAAGTCTGTTTTACTATCTTCATTTGTGTCAGTAGTCTATCTTTCTTTAGTAGAAGGTCTCAATGAATTCTGTGATGGTTTAATTTCAGTTGATATTCTTTTATGAGGAACTCAAGTCTGTCAACATCATTTGGAATCCTAACCTGGCTAAATGGTGTTGTAAGACTGATTAATTTTGAATTTTAAATGTGAATAGTGCATTACCTGGTAGTATTCTTAGTTTATTTCATGACAATTGTGGTGTCTCCACCACTGGTTTCACATATGCCCTTGTAGGCTACAACAGCAAAGGAAATTTAAACAAGTGGTGTTTTTTTTTTGTGTTTTTTTGTTTGTTTGTTTGTTTTTGTCTGCCCAGGGAGGATGGGTTTAAAAAAAAAACTCAAATTTGGTGTAATTTCATTTTTAGCTAATAATTCATTTTAAGGCTTTTTTTTATTTATTATTATTTACTGAACTGGCTAATTTATACATGTATGTATTTTTTTTAATGATCTTATTTCCTTGGTGTGTCCAGTTTATTAGCTCAATGGATGACATTGGAAAGCCATTCATCTGAGCTTTCTTTGCCCTGCCAATCTCAAATACATTATTGGTGGGATTGACTAGGCACTACAGATGTGGCTGTCAGCAAAAGAAAGAAGTTCTTATAGTCTGCACAAGAATTTGGCTGTTTTGTGTCTTTTATTTTGACTTTTCTCAGCTGACAACCCATTGAAATTTATGTTTGTGTGTGGCATATTTTAAAGGAAAAAATAAGTAGCACTTTTTTGTGTGTATAATATATTAATATAATCATTGGGCAACAATTTAATCTTAACAGAATGTGTGAAAGCACTTCCAGTGTCAAGCAGTGCCCACTCAAAGTAACCTGGTAAAATTGCTATTCAGGGAACCTCATCACAGGGGGTCACTACCAGTCTCATAAGTGGTCACTCTGTAGGGGATTTTTTTTTGTGTGTGTGTGTGTGTGTAGAACTTAGACAATAAAGGTCATTAGTGACTGGTTTGTATTGAAATTGCATAACCTGGCTACTTGGAATTTCTAATTGGTAAGGTAGTTCCTTGAATTAACTGCATACACCACAATATGTATGTTGTTCCACATATTTTACATTTGATGCAATTGTTTTCCTTGAGTACTAGGTCAAAACTCAGGGGATGAGTATCCATTACAATAAACTAATACTGAACCATATCATATCTGACAGTGCTTCAGGCAACATAGAAATTTAGTTCTAGATAAGGGGGATATTTTTTGTATTTGTCCTTAGAACATAGCTGGTGTAATCTTTTTGTATTGTGACAGAGGGACTTTAAATCTCTTAGGTCCTTCAGGGAGGGATTCTATACATAGTGCCTGCCTTCAGGGGGCAGAGCTTCTATATGTAGAAGTCCCTCCATCCAATAATTGTGTTCTTAGGAACAGTTGCTAGGTTCTAAATTAGCTAGTTAAGCGCTGCGGTAGTTGGTAACTACTGGGTTCCGCTGCGCTCTGGACGCTACTATCAAGGGCCTTCAGGTACCGTAGTTCCCTCCAAAGCAGCGCCTAACTATTATGTAGTTGCCAAAGCTGCCTCGGAAATCTTCTGGGACAGTCCGGGATTTATCTCTTAGCCCGCTGTATACTCTTTCTATTGTTTGTCCCGCCCGGAAATGATAAACTTTGTATCTGTTTACTATGCATGATCTGCCAAACGAGAATTCTTCCAAACGAGAATTCTTCCACCGTTCTAAAAGTTTGGAGTGTTTATTTTTCATCATCAGGGGCGGATTTAGGGGGGACTCGACTGGTGTCGTACGAGCCCCCCTTTTTTCCTCATTGTTATTATTATTTTTTTTTTTAATTTTTTAATTTTTTTTAATTTTTTTAATTTTATTTTTTTTAATAGCTATTATAGTCTATTTCTTACCGATTAAAAAAAAGTATATTACTTAAAATATTACCGAAAACTTTTTGTCCGTGGTTGTTTTTCCACCACCATCCAATGAATAATCGGGATTGTCTAATGATGGATATGCTGAGTAATGGAGTTTTGCTATTCGTCGTCCTTTTATAATACAGCAGACTAAGCTCTTTGTATGCCAAAGCTGAGCAAGTATAACATTAATTCCTGACAGAATAGTATTGTATTTAGTGGCTATTCAATTTTTTTTCCATGGTTGAATTATAGCTACTTCCAATATTAGCTAGAATGTCTTGTAGTTTCATTTTTTCATGAAATCAGTTTTCATTTAATTTTCATGATTAACTTACTTATTCACTTATTTTCACAAAAATATCTTTGTAAACTTGTTTTGTTCTTAGTTTTAAATTTTCCTTCCTGATTGTCAGTTCTAGACAATTAGATGATAATGCTTATTATTGTGTGAATGAATACTACAATATAATCTTGTAGGAAATACAAAACATTGTCCATAAGTATTAAGTATATACTTTTAAAATATCATACTATCATTGTTTCTGTGTAATTGTTGTGATTTGGGTGTGGTTTGGGGTGCTGCTTAGTGTCCCTGAACTATATGATTAGATAAGTTGGCAACTATGTTTGTTAGTTTAGCCAACCTGTACCAAGGTCAAATTTTGCTTTCCTATTTCAGATTTTGTAAAGTGGCATAAATGTATTATTGAGAATTACATTCACTAAATTATTAGACAAACCAGTTAGGGTTCTCAGAAAAACAGCATTTGCAGTGAGCAAAACCTGCTTATGGACATTGGTAAGGGTCAGTGGTAGCTACCCACTGGTGCATTGGAATACATATAATTTAATGTGTACATACCTATCAATGAGATATGGTTGCCACCTTGTGGATGTATGTTCTTGATCTCTAGCCTGGCTGTAACTGTATTAACCTAGCTTATACTATAAGTTTCTCTCCTTTTTTTCTTTTCTTTTTCATATCTTCTCTAATCAGTAATGTTCTGGGTTTAGGTCCCTTTTTCTTTCCTTCCAACCCCCTTCCCTCTTTTCTTTTAACCCCCTTTTCAGAGGGGTTTTAAGTTGGAGGGCACTGGTGGTTGTTGTTGTTGTTTTTTAAAATAAAAATATAATGAATGCTCAGTTGCAGCTATTTCCAAAATAGTTCATTCTTTGTTAAAATAAAATCTTAGCAGTCTGGTCTGAGTCAATTATATCACTTGCGATAAGAATATTATAGAACAAGAACAGGCTGTTGAGCCTACAATCAATAAGTCGTTGGTTTCTCAAAAACACGTACACATATGCATAAAATAAAAAGTTGGGGCACCAGCACCTGGGGCCCCTTGCTTCCTACCCTAATGCTTTTTTTTTCCATTCTCCTGATATGTTTACTTGTCTTTTTATACCCCCTTGTCTTTCTTTCTCTGTCCACATCTTTCTTTATTCTATTTCCCCCTGCTCTTATACTTTCTTCTCTTATCTGTAAATAAATTAATACCACAATATGTTTTAAGTAAACTTAATTTGTATGCACATACTTTGCCTCAATTATTTCTACCATGGCAATGCCTAATAATTCTTCAGTCTGAATCGTGATTTTGTGTGTGTAGTTTGAAGTTCTAATTAGGTCGGCACCACTGGTGCGTTTTTTCTCAGAGGTCATGGGGTCAACTCACACTTTGTGAAGTTTCTGGGGTTGAGATATCCTCAATTCACTAGTTCATTTGACTATGATCTTCATCTTTTCCTATGTCACTAGTTCATTTGACTATAATCTTCATCTTTTCCTAACACTGTTTACGCTTCATAACTAGTCTCACAAGCCAGACCCCCCCCCCCCCCCCCCATCCCACGACAGTATAGAGAAGCACGCGTGAAGAGCTGTAAAAAGGAAGGAAGTGTTAGGGTCTGGCTTGCGAGACTACTTCATAACTTCTGCAATTAATCACTGCGCATTCTATGCCCGCACTTCATGCCTTCATACTTCATGCACTCGCGGCAACTTATCGATCTTCGTCGAACTCTATCATTTAGTTATCCTTTTTAGTTTTATCTCATTCTTTATCCGTTTGCTAGCTATTTTATCCAGCTTATTTCTATCAATATTATTACATCTGTATCTGTATTTACCTTGTAAAGTTTGATTATCTATATAATCCTATATTTTCTCGAGGTAATGACTGGATTTGGTACTAGCTAAATTCGAAGCTATCGAATCTTTCTACTCACATCAACATACTCGATGTTTATGTCATAGTATGTCCGAGTTGAGTTGGCACGATGTTGCACTGGAAAAAGGGGCGGTAGCACAGGTGCGCATTAATACTGTAACTATTGAAAGAAAGAAATTTAGTGAAGTTTATGGAGTTTTTCGGGCGCTGTATAGCTCATCTCGTCTATTTTCAATTATATTTATGTTTCTTACGCGCATATAATGTACAGCAGATGGAAAACGCAAACTGATCAGGCGTTCTTCTAAAGAGACAAGATTAAAAGCAGTCATTCTACCTACTGTGTCCCAAGAAATATTCTGAAATTCACAAGATTCAGCAGTACAGCCCTGTTAACTTGTAGCTAAAGTTACTAGACTTTCTTGTTGAATAAAATTATCAATTGTTTCATTTATACATCTGAAAATTAATGAAATGATAGAATTTAAGTAGTACATACAAAATACAGTTGTGATCGTGGAGTGCAGCCAGAGTTGGTCCTAATCCTTACAATAAACGGCATCTATAGTAGTGAATAAAAGGAATTGGCATAAACACGGCTTTGACAAGCACACAATTTAATGGCTAACAGCTTAAGTGTGGCTGTATTACAAGTTGCTAGCTAAATGACAGCTATACCACTCTGAAATATAGTGGCTATATGGCATTTGTTATTGAACAGGTAGACATTATGATCTTACCAACATCCATCAGGTGGTCCTGTACCCTCTGCGACAACAAGACACTCCGTCTATCCTGTTTCCACACTCGCAACCTAAGCTAATCGCGATATAAAGCTAGAAACGTAGCAATCCGAGAAGAAGCCGCTCATTGTTGGCGAGCGAGCGAAGCGAGCGAGCAACTCTAAGATGTAGTCTATGAAAATCCTGAATACGTCTTTTTTGAATACGTTCATTTTTTTTTTGAATACGGTATACGTCGTCGTTTAAACGCGCGCGCATTCCAGAACTTCGCTCGCTCGCCCAACCAATGCTACACGTGCATTTTCTAGATGTAGTCTATGGAAATCCTGAATACGTCTTTTTTTAATACGTTCATTTTTTTTTTAATACGGTACGTCGTCGTTTAAACGCTCGCGCATTCCAGAACTTCGCTCGCTCGCCCAACCAATGCTACACGAGCATTTTCTAGTTTACAAAATTCTTAATGAAGACAGTCCGCGTGATCAATTGAGCCGTCGTACCGCGTGACTACAAGCGGGCGCGTTTTGAGCGGGAAACCTGCGGTTTTTCTATTCCCATAGACTTTTGTATTGAGTTTTGGAATAGCACTTTCTCTCCAGTTTTGGAGTATACTGAGGGAATATTTTTAACCACTTCGGCGCGAGCTTTCTAATGGTGCAAACCCCGGATGCGTAGCTGCTTCCGTTCTAAAGTTATTTAAGTTTTTCTTGCGGCCAACTCAACTTGGACATACTTTTATGACTTCATCTTTTTCTAACACCAATGGCATTTTACAACTTTAGCTAACAATAATAGACCTAATTAGCTAATATAACTAAGCTGGCTCTGGAAATTTCCAAAGGCCCCCCCCTCCTTTTTATCCTAAATGAGTATTGAAACCTAGAAAGTAAGTCATAATAATAAAATAAAATGCAATAACCAAGCAAGACAATAACAAAAATAATATAGTTACGCTAACTGTAGTACCATAATTCTTTTTAATGGCAAAATAGTTCACGGGCCATCTTCAACCTTTGGGGCCCAGCAGGAGCTTTTAAATGTGCTTCGTCTTTGTGTACCAAGACTCCGCGCTCAATATTCATAGGTGCAATGTCATCTGCATATTTTTTATCAGCAACTCCACGGAGAGCCAATTGTGATAGTATGATTCCCATGACTGGAACGTACTTCATGCACCAACCGCCCGTGGTGAGGACGATACGTTTATCAGTCCCCCGGCAAAAAGTCCAGCACAATACCACCACTGTCGTCTGCACTACCATCAGATCTTATAGCAAAGCCAGCAAGGCAAGTTGCCTCCTCTTCTTCCACTGAGGTGTGGTCCAAGTCATCCATAACATTTTCTACAAAATTGCTGGTGAATTTCAGTGCATTCCGGTCTAGGGGTCTATCTTTCACATCTTTCGGGAAAAGGTGGAACCGAAATTTTTCAGAATCCTCTGAATCCTCTGAAATAAATGCAGGTGCCACCCTAGCACAACCAGGGGTAGGATGCTCAATGGGAAACCCATAGTACAGGTTTCCATCGACCACTGTAGAACTTTCGTTTTTGCTGTTGCCAAAGAAATACCATGTAGGCCAAGTATTCGGGCTTGGGTGGCCACTTTTTGAGACTTTAAAGTAAGTTGAGGACCACAGATATATATCCAGGTTTATTAACTGGTCGTAAGCTGGCTTTAAAGTAGACAAGAGGAAATTGATGTAAGTTCCTGGAGTTAAAATCACCTTTTCCCCACAAAAGACTTTACCATCATTTGTTGTGACCATAATTTCTTCAGGTTGGCTGTAATCTATGGAGGATACACGAATGTTTTGCAGAAGTGTGCAGCCTTTGTGCTCACTGATACCCTTAAGAAGACATTGAACAAGGCCTGGTACATTCACGGTGCCACCATTTGGGACAAACATAGCTTTGAAATCTTTGACATTCTTAACAGCTTTAGCAACAAATGGAAATAGTTCGTTTAACTCCTGAAAACTTTCTATGGTGGTGTGAGCTTGATCATACTTTTTAAGATTAGCTGCTGCATCCTCGATGTTGCCTTCTCCTGAGGCTCCAGAATCTGAATTAGGGTCTCCAAACCACAATGTGCCGGTTCTTTCCATGAGCGTAAAGTCATTAAAATCGAGCATGAGTTGGTCCCACTCATCGCTCGCTGTGATTGCCAAACGAGTCAAATGTTCTTCAGCGTAGCAAATGCGAAACTGTCGACTGTATCCTGGACTTGAGCTGTTAGCATTGCCAAAAGTGAACTGCTCAAGAACAAGGACCTTCTTCCTCTTTTTAGCGCAGTAGTAGGCTGCAGCAAGACCTATTGGGCCACCTCCAACAACAATTACATCAAACTTTGACTCTGCCATGGCCAGGCACCACTGAAATAAGTTAGTGCTTGGCAGAAGATCCTTTTTTATAGTGATTCAAAGTAGGAAATCATAGTTTTCACTTCCTGGTGCATGCATGGGGATTCAAAGGGGATTATAGACACATTAATATAATGTGAAATCAGCGTAATGAACCAATCGCTGCCACTCAATATGAGAATATCAGACTAGCTGAGGCCAGTCAAAGTTGTTTGCAATAAACTTAGAGCACATTGAAGTCTGTTACCATGTATAATTTTCAATGAGCTGGGTGAGCTTGTGTGGTGCATACATTTCGAATCCTCTACCAGTCAATGTTATTGGTTAGTTGTACAACTCTTATGGCCATGGTGCAAGTTTGAGTTCAAATCTCACCACATTATTTCTTTCTAATGTTACAGTAGACGTGGGTTGTTGCGCCCCTGCTTATAACTACAGTAAGGAAATGGTCACTTAAAAGTGAGTGGTAACCTAAAAACTGGGGCTAAGCGCCAATCAGAAGTATACGAGACGCATGGAACGCTTAATAAAGTGTAAAAAGCCGGAAAGACAACCTTCGCCTTAACAAAACAAAAAAATACTAAGAGGGGGCACTTACCAACCTAAGTCTATTGTAGTGGGTTACTACATCAGTTAGATGCAGTGACTTATTGGGGGGAAAAACAAAAAACTTCTATTCAATTTGGACGACGTTATGTGCAGAACGGCTGACCCTCACCTTTGACCTATAGAGCGCGGCTGATCAAATAAACTTTGAACCCTTAAGCACGCGCGCATGGGCATATGGCTAACTCAAGCGAAGGTGCTTTCTATGAGCGGAAGGCTGACCTGAGACGTGCAGTGAGGAGCAGGGTAAGAATTTGTGCCGCACGGGAGGAGAGGAAAAGGATTCAGCAAAGAGAGAAGTTGTTTCGGCGCGGAGCTTCAAACAGGTTCAGGCTACCTCAGCAAAGGTGGGACATTTGTTCAAAGCTGATGAGGGATGGGAAGATTGTGACAGAGAAAATTGAAATGCTGGAGATGTGGGCAGCACACTTTGAGCGGCTGGCGTGTTCGGATAAGGATGGGTTGGAGGGGCTTTGGAAGGAAGTGGAAGAAATGAATCGGGAATCACGTCAGAACGAAGATGTCATTTTGGATGTTGCTTTCACAGCTGAGGAGGTGGTGAAGAAGAAGGCTTCTGGCCCAGATGGGTTGATGGCAGAGCATTTGCAGGAGGCAGGGACGGAAGTTCAGATTTGGCTGAGGAATGTGTTGAATGCCATTGTGGATTTTGAAGAGATTCCTAGTTAATGAAGTCAGGGATCATTACACCAGTGTATAAGCGTCATGGCAGAGACCTTTTGAAGACAGACAGCTATAGAGGAGTGACACTATCATCTGTGATAGCGAAGCTGCTGGAACTATTGCTGTTGAACAGAATGAGGGATATGCTTAATGACGCTAGCATTCCACATTACAACCAATCTGCGTATAGGAAGGGAATTTCATGCTCGGATGCTATTTTCGCCACGCAAGAGGTTATAGCCAGATATGTGAGGGAAGGCAGCAAGGTCCACATGTGTCTCTACGACTTGCAGAAGGCTTTTGACTCCGGTGCTGTTGTGTAGGCTGTTTGAAGTTGGAGTGAATGGCAAGGCTTGGAGATTGTTGAAGAACTGGTATGAAGGCGTCAAATGTCAGGTTAGGCTAGGTGGGGCTCTATCTGAGACTTTTGAGATTAGGATACGAGTGAAGCAGGGTTCGATTCTGTCCCCTACTCTTTTTCTCTTGATGATGGACCCCCTGTTGCATCAACTGGAAGCCTCGGAGAATGGTCTAAGTGTCAACAACTTCTATGCTGGGGGATGCGCTCATGCAGATGACATCAGAACTTTGGCTTCAAGCGAAGAGTCACTGGAGGCACAGATATCCTTGGTGAGGAATTTCTGCGCGGCAAATTTTTTGCAATTGAATGTCCAGAAATGCGAGGTTATCACGCTTGATAGACAAGGTGGGCGGTCTAGGGAAGGTCATGATGTAGAGGTGGATGGTGTGGCTATTCCTGGTAGGTCTGCAGCAAAGTGTCTGGGCTACTGGTGGAATGGTGATCTCTTTGCAACTGCAGCTGTGGAAGAAGGCATAAAGAAGGCAAGAAGGGTTTTCTTCCAGTTTGACAGCATTGGCTGTTTCCAGGGTGCACTCAATCCAGCTTCCAGTAGGTCAGTGATCAAGACGTGTGTGATGCCCGTACTTCTTTACTGGTGCGAAAATTGGATCATGAGTGAAAGTCTTTTGGACAAGCTGGATAGTTTTCTGGGTGAGATAGCGAAGAGGGCTCTAGGGTGACCTAAACACCACTCTAATACCGCAGCGCTTGTAGCTTTAGATATGATGTCTGCTAGATCTGAGCTTCTAATTGCAAAGCTGTGTTTCTTGAAGAGAAGAACAACAGAACATGATGGCATTGGTGGAGAGGCAATGAGGGCTCTGTCAGATGATGTCAACTCGCTGTATCCGGTGAAGGAATGTCGGGAGTTGGAGCAGTGTTGTTTTGGTTTAGCGATTCCAGACTTTCTTAGTTTTAGTTATTCATACTAAAAAAATATCTTGAATGCTTAGTTTTAGTTTTTTTCCCCAAATTCTCCCTGAAGATTTAGTTAGTTTTTAGTTTTTCTTCAATACCATGTAGAAAATTTAGTTGATGGGAATTTATATTTTCATTTAATAATGACATAATTCAAGGTGAATTGTTTACAATAAAATTGCTTAGTTTTAGTTTTTGTCATCCACTCCACTGGTAATTTTAGTTATTATTGAATTTACTGTCTTCTAAAATAATTAGTTTTAGTTTTTCATGTTCTCTACAGCTTAGTTTTAGTTATTCTTACCAAAAGTAAAATACCCCAAAACTAAGGGGTTTTGGTTTTAGTTTTAGTTAACTAAAACAACACTACATAGCAGCAGGTGCAAATAAACAAGTTAAGCTGGAATGTTCACAGCTTCTTTTCCAGTCATCTTGAGGAGGCAATTCATCCTTCTCTGGAAGATCTGTTGGCAAGATAAAGGGCATATGATTATCCAGTTGAGCAGTAGCCTTTCTCCTCTGCCCTTCCTTCTTCAGCCCTCTCTCTGCCTCATTCTCCAGCCCTGCTATGCACTATCCCATTCAGCTACTCCTGTACTATGTGGTCATACACCACGTCTACTTCTCTGTTCTAATCGTCCTGTCACTCCATCATCTTGGACCATGAGCAGGCCTTCGCATCGGCAATCCTTTTAAGTTTCACACATACACAACACACACAGTAAAAGTACAGTTATACCATTTTTTGTCAATTTATAAATTTTGACATTACAATTATAAATACTCAGATATGTACTTGATACACTAAAAATCTCTACCTATTAATACACAGAATAAAGGTGACCTTCATTGACACCACCTATCACAAAGTTCAATTGAAACCAAGCAAGGTTATTATTTAACTATGGGAAGAAGTCAGTGTGCTACAATATTTATTACAGAGTGTGAAATGATTATAATTGTATCATAGTAATGTAGCTAATAGTACATTAAAAAGTGTATGGGAAAAATTGCTGTTCAATTGAAATCGCACGGGGAAAGTGAAATAACCTCGGTAACTAAGTGGAAACTAAGTGAAATACCTCGGTATAGCTAAGTGAAATAGTACGGGTAAGTGCGCACGCGTGCAGTGTTAACCTTGGAAACGTACAGCTCTAGTAGTTTTTAGTTGGAGACGATGTCATTCTTTACCACCATAGAGCTCTACCCGTATTAGACGGAATGTTTTTCAATGGATCAGGAGGAGCCGCACGTTGAAAACGAAGTTCCAGCGGAAGCTAATCCTGAAATAAGAGATAGTGAGTGAACGATATAATATAGCTACAATTGCAAATGATTTTTAAAAAGCTGGCCTACTATTAGCGAGTGATAGATAGCACGGGTAACCTGTGCTATTAGGGATCAATAGCACTCGTAAAGCAATTAAAATAGCACTCTGCTTCGCCTCGTACTATTTCAATCACGTTACTCGTGCTATTAATCCCGAATAGCACGATTACCCGTGCTATTACTCATACAAAAAGCCCAGGTAAGCCCCGGATCTGAGTGATACAATTACATTTAGTTACAGTTGATATACAATAACTCAGCAAATGCAAATAACAGTGGGCTGATAGGTACGGTTACAAAAAATTAGGTGAAAATTGCCACATGAACCAACAAAATAAGCCAGCTACAGTGTAATTGTAGTTACTCATTCCGTGACCACAACTATGTTAGTTACCTTCACCCCAATTACTAGCCTTGAATCAGTTCTCAGTCTAAGTTGAAAAAACCATAGAAGAAATATTTACAGAAACCCTCACATATATGCCCAGGCAAAGGATCACTGCAGGAGATGAATTTCAAGGAATAGGTCGGGAGAACAGAATTGCCAATGATCGTGTATGTGTGACTATGGCCGTCAATAGAATTAATTGAGAGTGAGACATGTTTGCATGTTGCTTTCAAAATTACAGCTGCCTAACCCTCTTCTGTTTGGCCCTGGCAGTGACAACACACACAAAATCCAAACTATACTAATGCTGAGAGTGAACACCGATTTGGAAAAATAGCAGTGGTTATTTTTGCAAAATTATTGTCCACATACTTACGCACATATGACACACACACACACATATATAATACTTATTACATAGGTCAGAGTGTGATACGGCCAGATATTTCATGAGCAGGCTAACTTACTTTGACAAGCCAAAAGTAAGTGAAAACAAAGCCTGAGAGTAAAATATTTTGCTATCTCACCCCTGACCAGTGTATAAGTGGTTTAGACTGTGCTATACCATAGTACATAGTTTGTACTAGAATTAGTAACCAAGCCTGTAATGTTGGCTGAGTTGGTTCAAATGGGCTCTTCCACACCCTTAGCTGATATTTTAGTGGCTGCTTTGACCTGGATTGATAATTTGCGCAGAGAAAATTGAGCTTGCGCAATTCAGTGTGATATAATATATCACACTGAATTGCGCAAGCTCAATTTGAAATATCTCATGGGTCATGAACCTAAAAATACTATTGTGAAGATATCAACATGGAAGACGCGATCATTTTACCATGCTGCACTAGTGTGCAGGTAATTAAAAAATACGATAAAATACATGTGCGAGTATGTATATATGTATGCATGTGACTTTGGGTGCCCACACGACTTGCTGTGAGGAAAGATCTGTTCTCCTGTGAGTTCCTAGCCCGGCTCCAGGAGCTTTGCTTGCACGGCTCACAGTGCCTGCTTAGTGGACAGGCATCCTGGCTCTGCCTGGTACACATGACCGCTAGCGGTTGCAAGAGAATTTGCATGCATGTATGTATGTATGTATGTATGTATGTATCTACAGTAGAACTTCAGTTATCCAAACCTCAATTATCTGAACACTTCAGTTAACCACACACTCAAAATCTAATAGTAGCACATGCAGACACAAATAATTGCTTAACCATGTGCTTCATAGTACTTTATAATTGGTGAGCGAGCGAGACAGTATTAGGGTTGGACAATTGAAAATCGGTTAATTTCTCTTACGTATATACGTATGTGTGGATCGTACGTATGCCCCTTAAACGCACGCACGGGCTCTTTTTTCTCTAAAAATAAAGCTTTTTGGGCTTGACCTTAGTTTCTTCTGGTACTACAGTGCAAGCAAGTCTTATGCTAGTGTTAGGCTCAAAACTGTGCGAAGGTTCGCTTTTTTTACAAGTCACAAAAAGTTGTTCCGAGTGTTTACATAACTTTGGAAGTTTTTTGTTTTTGTTTTTTAATAAGTTAGTTGCAAGCAAAATGATAGGTCAACTATGTGGCTTAAAGCTGTTAAGATCTTTCCATGAAAAAAAACAAAAAAAACAACAAAGCAAAACCAATGACAGTGAGGCTGAAACAATAAACATAGAAATGACAACAAATGACAACTAAAGTCCCACTGTATGCATGTTTGTATGTATGTATGTCAGTGTTGTGGTAATTGCAATTAGTAATTGTAATTAGCTGTAATCATTACACCATCTGCAGTAATTGTAATTGTAATTGTAATTGCATACCTGTAATTGGCAAGTAGTTGGGGTCAAAGACCACTTTGGTAAAGGGTCAGTTCTAAAGCACATGGCTGCTAGCAAGAAAATGAATTCTCAGTTTTTATAATTTTTAATGTAGATAGAAATAACTTTTCTCTTTTAAGAAGAATTGATGAATTAAAACAAAATTACAAACTTTGTGGTCCCTATTACATGACCACTTATCCTGAGGAGGCTGATGTGATGTAATTGTATGTAATTGCTAACAGATTTGTTGTAATTAGTTTTTAAAGGTGTAATTGGTAATTGAAATTGTAATTGAGAAGCAAAAATTTTAAGTAATTGTAATTGTAATTGATTACTTTACTCCTGTAATTGCCACAACCCTGATGTATGTATGTATGTATGCATGCATGTATGTATGCATGTGTTTGTATGTATGTGTATGTATGTATGTATGTACGTATGTATGTATGTATGTATGTATGTATGTATGTATGTATGTACAATAAAGGCCAGGTTTCCCAAAACCAATCATAATGTACTTCAGTTGGTCTTCTGATAGTTTAATGTTTTAGTCGTCAAAATATATATTTCATAAAATTAATTATGGCCAAAACTTGCTATTAACGGGTTAACAATGGCTTGGAACCAACCAGTCCACAAGACATTGCAGAGAGTTCAGATCCGCTGCTGTGTGACAGAAAGACTGACTGACAGACTGAGTAATGCAACTCTACTGTGCATGCACGCTGAGGGTTAAAAACAAGATGGGATGAGTTCTAGACCTGCTTAGCAATCATAGGCATACTTATGTATGGGTGTGGCTAATCCCATCAATAAAATTAGCATAATGGAGGAATGATAGTTATGTGCACCACATGAACACTAACCTACACATGAACACTAAACTACACATGCTTCTACATGCTCAAACAACTCCTATCTTCTAGCATACAACACAAAATGGGTACATACGTTGGTGATACTCTTATTACACACATATGCGTGTGCGTGCATAAATACACCAGATTTCAATAAAAAGATTGTGAATGTGTAAAGAATTAGTCCAAATGTTTAGACATAACTTCCACTCTATATCAGGAACGGAGGAAACTCTCATGAATTGGTCCGGCCAGTAGTGGGCGTGGTCAAAACAGATCATGGGTGTGACCAAAACAGTTCATGGGTGTGGCTAAGGATAATTCATGGGTGCGACAAGTCTATACATACTTTTATTCACTATAATTGTAATAGCTTGCTAAATTAAAAAAGAAATTTTGTATTAGCTAAGGTTTAGAATGATGCCATCATAGCTAGAAAGCTAGAACAGTTATTTCGGAATTCCCATTTCAAAAGATGGTCCAGCCAAAACCGGACCAACCGGACCGGTTCCTCCGGGCCTGTATATATATTTCAATGCATATAGTGTGCACTAAATGAAATTAAATTGCCAGTAGAGTATAATTACTTAAAATTTATTGCAATTATGTCTTTACTAATGTATTGTAGTACAAAATTATAATACTACATAATGAATCTTAATAGTTCGCGAAATAAATTATTTATTGGTCTGAGATGATTTTGTAATAGCTAGCTAGTATATAGTAAAGTTGAGGGTTCACACCTTTGATGCTTCATTTTACTAGAAGTAGGAGTGTTAGAGTTAAATATTTAAGTCCCGTATCATATTACTACACTTCAAGTATTATTGACTCTGCCCACTCGTATTGTAATACCACACTCTGTATCCACATGTGTTCATGTGATGCGTACTTTGTAACCAATTGAACATGTCGCTCTCTGCATGCTGGCACGACAATTCTAAATGAGGCATCAATATAGCTCGAGCAATGAAAACGGTACATGTAAACATTGTCTTCATAAGAGAAGAAGCTAAACCAGGCCAGAGACACCCGCTGGTATATATTTTCAATGCAAAACTCCACTTCCAGCAACTTCATTAACTTCACAGCGGCAAACCAAAGCTAACGTGGGCTACAACAAAATATTTGCTCACGTTTATGATGTGACGATAGGGGCATTACCTACAAAAACTAGTACCTATATGGAGCTGAAGCTTGGCATTTTCTAAAAAATTACCCTGAAGTTAAAAAAGTAGAATAATGAAGTTAGATTGACACTTTCTCACCTAAAGGGGTCTGGAAAAAAGCAAAGCCGAAGTCCTTAAGTTTTAATTAACAATATTGGCTGCTAGAGCGAGAAAAAATTTGCTGTTATTATAATTATTTCAACCGAGAATGACTGAATCACTGAAAGCATAAAACTAAAGATCTTTGGATTAGTTTACAGGCTTTAAAATTTAATAGCTAGAAGCACATTAAAAAAAAAGTATTTTCTGTAAAAAAAATTCAGCAAGAGATACAAGCACTCAAAGCTAAGTATTCAGGAAGCCATATTTGTTTTAATAGTACGGTGTGTAAGTTTCTTATTAAAAATGTATGGGAAAAATCACTGTACAATTTAATTTATGCAGGGAAATGAAATAGCATAGTAACTAAGCGAAATAGCACGGAAGCTAAGTGAAATATCACAGTAGCTAAGTGAAATAGTACAGGTAAACACGTGTGCGTGCAGCACACTAGCCTTGAAACACACAGTTTGATAGTTTATAGGTGGAGACTATTTCATTCCTTAGCACAAATGTTTTATCTGTATTAAATGAACAGATTGGGAGGAGCAACTATCATGTAAATTAGTGAGTATTCGACACACCAGCATGTGAGTAGGAATAGCAGTAATTACAATGGGCAAAAGAAAGACCCTACACAACCAGAAAACTAATACAGTAGCGCTAATCCGAACACCAATTTTTTTTTGGAATTATAATGATATTCATTGTAATTTTGCTGTGCATTAAATAGATAAGAGATTAAGACCCCATTCAAAATGACTTATTTCGAATATCCAAACATTTCAAATATTCGAATCCTGAGGTGTTCGGATAATTGAGGGTCTACTGTACCACATTTTGGTTACTATGGATCACCTCACTACCTGCCATAACCCATTAAAAACTTATTGCGACTCATATGACCCGGACAGCCACAATTCTTCTAGTGGTGCATATGCTATACCAGATTTGGTAAAGGTCATCAAGATAGGTTTTAATGGTTGCCATGGTTCCTAGCCCCAATCATACACTGTACATCTTGTTATAGGAAACCAATGCATAGTTGCCAAGTGTACCGGAACATCCGGTGCAGTACCGGAATTATCAGATCTGCAACGTACCGCACCGGAATTACTACTTAGCCTATTGTTGCACCGGAATTACTACTTAGCCTATTGTTGTACCGTATGGAAGGCCGTTTGTTTCAAAATTAATTTCCGGAATTGGCGATAAATACGTAAAAAAATACCGACCCGATAAAAATATCGGTTCGGTTTCTGGAAGAATCGGCTTGGTTTTAAAAAAATAATCGACGCGGTAAAAAAATAATCGACGCGGTAAGGTTAGAGGGAGAAAAAATCAGCTCGGTTTTTGTGGAGACAAAATTTGCAGGGAAAAGCGATGAGATGTGAGAATAATATAATGGTTTGACAACTGATAGACTTGAAACCCTTTACCTGTTCGCACAATTGTATATGTACATTGTTTAATGGACTTGGATAAGGAAAATAATTGAAATGTTTTGTTTTTGACTGTGAAACCCTTTACCTATTTGCAGTTGAAGTTTACATGTAGCTTCTCATTTGCAAAACTATTCTCTTGATACCTTTGTAATGAAACAAATTCAGAAAATTGATAAAATGAAGCACATAAATTATGATTTATGTTTACAGACAAGACATTTTGATTGCCATCAGTAATGAACTTAATGCGGTTATTGTTCACATAAAATTGATGCATGTTTGGTAATTTGTGTCATTCTCAGTTTTTATACCATTTTACACTAATGACAACCAAAGTATGACTCCCACCCTATTCCTCACCAGTTGATTGTCATTAGCAAGACAATTAAATCAAGTTTTTACTACTTACTGTAGTAATGCAGCAGTAAGGGCACATTGCTTGGCAATGCCAATTATTTTTTCTCCAGGAGTTGGGTACTTTAGGTACTTACAATAAAAAAGATGGCCTGATGCTTACTGTGGCTGTAAGCCTCCTTAGTAATACTTATTTATTGTTACATCATAGTATGTAAATCAAATGTTGTTTAGGATTAACATTTTTTGAATGTAAATCAGATATTATTTATTTTTCTAAACTTAAATTTTAGTTTTGGTCGTGCAACGGAGTAAATAGACGAATGTTGTTTTAGTTAACTAAATTGAAAAACAAAAATCTCTTAGTTTTGGGGTATTTTAATTTTGGTAAGCAAAACTAAATCTAAGCTGTAAAGAACGTAAACTAAATTGCTACTTTAGAAGACAGCAAATCTTGATTAAAACCAAAACTTCCAGAGCAGTGGATGAAAAATAAGAGCAACTAAAACAGCACGTGTTTTGTTGTCAATTCACCTATAAGTGTGATTATTGAGTGGAGAAAAACTAGCCATTTAGCTGTAAAACATTAAAATAGATACTTTTCTTTAAAGTATATTCAAGAAGATATGTAATTACTGAAAAGTACACAAGTTACAGACACAATAGATATAGAAGAAATTGAGAAACCACACAAGATAGCTACTAGCTAGCTAATTTAATTGACCTTCAAACTAACCAATTATTTTACATGAAAAAAAATGAAACTGACTACATTTTCAGGTAAAATTAAAAGGAAAAAAACACTGAAACTAAGCCGTCAATTTTTTTACTTAGTAACTAGCTATAAAGAACTATAAAAACTAAAAATGTGTGGAATCTCTATACCAAAACAACACTAGCTATAGCTAATAGCTTTAGACTTCAGTTAGCTATGTAGTTAAAAAAAATTTAGCCAAGTATGAGGTTTTTATTTTTATTTTTTTATTTTTATTTTTTATAAATTCAAAAAATGGAGAGTCTAGCTAGCCATTTTTTACTTGGATATTGTAATGGGCTGCCAGGTTGATTTTACTTCTGACTCTTCATTGGTGTGTAAGAAAATGGGGGGGAGGGGGGAGGGGGGTAGGTGGGGCTCCAAGGGCATGTGTTTTATAGTTTATGGGAGAAATCACGTTTGATTGCACCCACCCCAAAATTATTAATGCAGTAGTAGTTAAATTCTGCAATAAGCTGCTCCCCCCCTTCCCTCCCTTAGTCCATTCATAATTCCATTATTGTAATACAGGCATGCTTACAAATTGTGCATATATGTGAGCCTGGGTTGTTTGTTTCTGTGTGTGTGTGTGTGTGTGTGTGTGTGTGTGTGTGTGTGTGTGTGTGTGTGTGTGTGTGTGTGTGTGTGTGTATGTGTGTGGCTGTGTGGTGTAGTGGTTGTGTCCTGGGGTCAGGGCCTCAGGTCCCCTAGTTCAAGCCCAACTCTCTGGCATTTTTTCCATCTGATTTTCTTTCTGCCTCCTACCAGCCCCACCAGTCCACCCAGCTGTGATTGGTTACCTGGCATTTGCTGGGGTGCAAACTCAAGGCCTTTTCTCATGAACAGCAATGGTCCAGGTGGGACTTCTGGTGCCCACACCACTTGCTGTGAGGAAAGGCCTGCCTGCTTGCATGGCTCACAGTGCCTGCTTAGTGCACAGGCATCCTGGCTCTGCCCTAGCGGCAGCAAGAGAATTTGCATTTTGCATTTGCATTTTTTTTTTTTGTGTGTGTGTGTGCGCGCTGAGAGCTGTATTAACGCGAGTGTCGTGGGCAGAAGGGATGGCTCTTAAAACGAGTTTCTGTTAGGGCTAAGGGCGGTGAATAATGTCTAGTGTGTGTGTGTGTGTGTGTGTGTGTGTGTGTGTAGTGGTTGGTCCTGGGCTCAGGCCCCCCCCCCCCCCCCCCCCCCCCCCCCCCCCCCCCCATTTGCTGGGGTGCAAATTCAAGGCCTTTCCTCATGCAACAGCAATGGTCCAGGTGGGACTTCGGGTGCCCACACCACTTGCTGTGAGGAAAGGCGCCTGTTCTCCGAGTTCCTAGCCCGGCTCCAGGAGCTTTACTTGCACGGCTCATAGTGTCTGCTTAGTGCACAGGCATCCTGGCTCTGCCAGGTGCAGCGTGACCGCCTAGCGGCAGCAAGAGAATTTGCATTTTGTGTGTGTGTGTGTGTGTGTGTAACAATTCTGATTACTTTTAACTAATCCCCCTCTTTTTTTGGGAGATGGAAAGAGGAAGAGGGGGAGTTTTAGAATAACAATGGACCCCTTCACATTGGATACTTATTTGTAATTTAGAGAACAATAAAAAAAATCTAGGATTAAAAGGTAGCTAATGCTAGTGCTTTGATGTGCCAATGATCTTCATTGAATTTGTTACCTTGGTATGGTACTGGGCTAGCTCGTTTTTTTATTTTGTTGTTGTTGTTGTTGTTTTACTTAGTTTGGGTTCTTACTTTTGTTGTTCATTCCTAGGTTATTTGTTCCTTCATTTATTAGCTAATTCATTATTTATTAAATAAGTTCTATCTCTCGTTCATTTGTTCATTCATCCGTTCTTCTTCACACCTCCTGCTCCACCGTACTTCTACCGTACAGTGTAGTTCAATAACTAACTACCGTCATCGGAGGGTTTCGGCACCTTGAGTGCGCGTGCGCGCCGAGAGCCGTATCAAAGCGAGTGTCGTGGGCAGAAGAAGGGATGGCTCTTAAAACGCGTTTCTGTTAGGGCTAAAATAATGTCTAGTCCATTTGAGGAAGAAAGTGAAGTAAGTACACTACTTTATATTTGTTGTTTTATAAATGTAGCGTTTTGAACTTTAGCAGCAAAAGATTAAATAGTTATTTAGATAGTTATTTCTACTATTTGTCTATTTTTAACTGCACTATAATGTGTGTTACGGCAGATTGATGAAATCCTCTTGGAATTGGGGTTTTCTGAAGAAGCTAGGATGAAGTTTAAGGAAGAAAAGGTACTGATTAGAATTAATCACGCATTAGTTAGTTGATTAATTTAATTCCAAACAACTCATTTTCACAATTTTAACATCCAATGATTCAGTCATTCTACTGAAATAATAATAATGATAGCAACTTGCTATAATGTATAACTTGCAGGCTTTTATGGAGGCTTTCCACAACTAGAACCTTGCATATAGATCAAGGATCACATTTCCATCCAGGTTTCCATTTTTGGCTTGAAATGACTTAAATTAAAACTTTATATATTAGCTGTGTTTATGTAATTGGCCATCACTTATTTGTATTTGTACTGAAAAACTGGCTACTCTATAAATATTGGATATCAGATGACTAAGTGCACCATACTATGAGGCACAGTCATATTCATCTACTGTATCAGTTAGCACAAGTCTGATCTAGTCTACCCTTAACGAAACTTTATTGCACTAGAGAAGTAAAGGGTCTGTGATGTCTAAGTTGTGCTGGAATGTAAGACAAGTTTTTGCAGTATGTAAGCATGTTGGAGTGGAAGGATATAGCATAGCATAGGGACTCTAACACAAATATTCTATCAGGAAGCAAGAATTAGTATACAGTTGCTAATAATGGGCCAGTATGTGCCTCCATTTCCTACAAGTAGTAATTTTGACATTGGCACTCAAATTAATCACTCTGTGGGATATTGTTGCATTTAATTGACCATCTGCCCAAAATTGAGCGGCAGGAACTAATTAGGTGTGGCACCCCTTCCTGGAGTTTATCCTGCATTTACAAACACAATATAGCTTGAATTGAAAGTACCAAGCTTCCTCAATCTGTGTAATTCCACCCACACATAATACACATGTTTTTAATTTAATGTACTTGACATAACTGATTATGATAAACATAGTTTCCAACAGCTTCAAATATGATATAGTATCAAACAGTTGAAATAATTATTTGAATGTCTGGCATACTTTCTCAAACTTTTGCATATAGGTGTAGAAGAATGGATTCAAATGCTTGTTAATATGAGCTTAAAAAGGCTCTGGTATGTGGCTCTTACACCTCTGCATTGTGTAGTGGGTTCACTCCACTGAGGGTTAAACATACATGAGTGAAGTACAGAATTGTGCATTTTTGACAGTGAAGTCAAAAATTTAGCACTGAATGTGACATTTAATGTAAATGTATTGAGGCATGTACAAAAATCAAATAACTATCATACAAATAGTTGTTGTTGTTTTTTGTGGCATAAAACTGCAGTGAAGCAATTACAACTGAATTTTTTTTCTTTCTTTTTTTAGAAATCCCAGATGGGTGTAAATATATTTGTTACACGTACTCAACTTTAGCTTTCTATAATTATGTTTTGTGGTAGATTTTCACATAGACTGTCTAGCTTTTGACTGATCAAGATCTCAGTGCTCTAGGAGTGACTAAAGTTGGTGATAGAGCTATCTTACGAAAGCAATGTCGAGATTCCATCCACAGTAAGAATCCATAGTATAAAGAATTTTTTGTAGCTGCTGTGGTTGATTAATGGTAATGGGAAAATATTGTTTTCACATGTAATAGCTCTCAATTAATGCATTAGAATGTCAGTGGCACTAATGATTGCTGCACAGACTGTTGGTGGTTTTTACCACTTAACCATAATATTTTCAGGGTTATATCCTGGAACTTTTCTGAAATTGCAGAGTAGGTTGTGAAGTTGATCTAATGAGGTGTGTGTGCTGAGGCCAACACAATGGGGGAGGGAGGAAGGATTCTAGTAGGGTCACTCCCTACCCCCTCAACCAAGTTTATGAAAAATTATTTGCACAAGATAACAATACAGGAAATTATGTTTGTGCACCCAATTTGTGCCCTTTCTTTTCCAAATTATATTTTTTAATAAACTTTTAAGATATGCTTGAGCCCCTCCCCATTGTTAGTTTGTTAGTGCTCTGGAATTGTCCCTGGACCACTATCTATAAGAAAGGCTTGGATTATTGCAGAGACTATCTCTGTCTCCCCCTCAACTACTGGTAGCATGATAATAATGGCATAGTATATGGCTGAGACTGTTGTGTACAGTGCAGAGATCATTCTTGTTGGAGAATGAAACCAAAACTTTTGAGCATATATATTAGGGATTACTGTTTCACAGTTTTGTCTCTTGCACAGTTTTGTCTGCAAGTGACAGTTAGTGAGCTGACCTGACTTCCAACTTATCTGCAACTACTATACAGTGAGGCACATAGGGCAGTTGATGAGAGTTAGCATGTCAATTGTAATTCTGTACTTGAGTCTTCTGGTGTCTGATTCTGTAGTCTTACGTCGTATTCGCATGTGTCGTCTCCGTTTAAGAGTTGATGTCACTTTGTCTATGTCTTCATGGGTAGTTTGTTGCATTAGTACAGTGTCATGTAAAGATGTATGTATTTCAGGTGTTTTGTCCATATCAGTTTTTTCTGCATCCGAGTTGTCAGGGGTGTTAAATATAGGTATTGTTATGTTTGAGTGATTTGTCTTGTTTGTGTCCTGTGAGTCACTGTCAATGTCTGAAATAGTATAGGGGCAAGCTTGTTGAAAGGGACTAGAATAGGGGGAGCTGTCACAAATTTCTTCGTCATTTTCATTATTGTCGGAGTTATGTATGCATTCATTTTTGTCATTTGGTGTTGCAACTGTTGCGTCAGTTTTTGTGTCAGGTACTTTGTCTGATAATTGTTCTCGTATGTAAATGTTATGGGTGAAGTTTGTGCCACACAGAGCATTAATGATGTCACCAGCACGACTAGGACAGCCACAGATGACAACTCTAATAGAGCACACCCTTCCAGCATACACTCCTTCTGGATATCCCACTCGCGTGAATTGTCCAGATGTCACTTCACTGGAAACAAATTATATTATGAAGCATAATGATTACACTCATCACAGCAATTGGTCATATTTAATTTGTAATCATAATTAAAATCAAAAAAATTAAACTCCCACTGTAACAATTGAATATGAATTCTAGGTGGTTGGCAAATAATTGGTGAAAGGACTTCTGCAACCCACTTACCAGTATTTTCTATTCCTGACAAAGTACACAAAAAAATCTTACCCATGAGCTTGAAATCCTGCTCTGAGTAGAGGAGCTAGGAACTGGGCTGCTTCCCGAGCAAGATGACTAAGCATCCTAAGACCAGGCAACACCAGCGCAACACAGTTCCTGTCATAGGCATTGTAAGGCTCAAGGCAGCATTGAAAGCGCATCCCGGCGAACGGTAGTGAATCGTAGAACTTGATTCCTCTGGCCTGAGACACAAAAGACGCTAAAGAAGCCATACAAACAACTCTCGGAGTAAAAACTCGCTACGAACTGAGCCTCTGCCATCTGCTGACTAAATACGCATGCGCTCAATTCGGCGTCACGGATACGTATTGAAAACGCCCTTTCCTCGACTCATACGTCATCATTTGATGACCAGTACCATATGAATGCTAATTTTTTTGAAAAAATGGTTATATTTGACTGCATTTTTTAGATTAAGGTACCAAACTTTTGCACAATAATTCTAGCATAATTGTTTATTATGAGATCAGTTTATAGAGATATAACCCAATAATTTCAGAAGTTCTGTCTTAAACACTTTTTTCTGCAAAATGCTAAATTTTGAAGTGCACAAATTTCATTAAACCACTAAATTAAGCTCAAAAGATGCAGAATTTATTACATTGTTGCCAAACCAAGTTATAGAGATAAGGACCAATAAATTCTCTTTTTTCAGCTTAAACACTTTTGTACATCCAATAAGAAAGGTCTCACTTCAGTCACCTATTACGGCAAAGTTAACCACAAAACCACAAAATTATTTTGTGGGCAGGTGGATGTGACCATACCTTACTAATTATTAAAAATCCAGATCTTCAATATGAACTATTTAGAAAATCCAATCAATAAAACTGATACCCTTTTTATTTCCAAAAATGTACTCTTTAAGTCAAACTCACTGTAGATCTTGGATGATTCCTTATTGTGGGTAGGTTCTGGGTGGACCTTATAAACCTTCTGAAGGATGAGTGCTAAGAGTTGTAGATTGATAGTCTATGGTTGGCCAGTGGCTTATAGAGGTGGTGCCAGCACCTAGCCATGATCTACCACTGTGAGAAACCTGGTCCCAGGCTGAATGGCCAGCACACAGTTGCCATGGAGAGCAGCCTTCTGGTGTTATTTATAAATATTTAATCAGGTAAATTCACCTTGTAGCCTCTGCCTTATTTGGTGTAGTTCAAATCTGTTTGACACACAAAATCTAAATTGAATTCAGATTGATTAATGTCTGGTTTTAAGTAATGAAATGTTTAAAAATAAATGTTTAAATTATTACATTTGAGTATTTTCTGAAACTTTGGCAGGATAGCTATGAAGCCTTACACAAGTTTCGACAAAGTAAATAGTGAACCAGCATCCTGCACTCCCCATGTATTTTATGCACATGGACACAAAGTCGTGGACAACTTTAACATGTGACAGTGCCTGGGAAAAGGGACCAATATGTAAAATCAAAAATGTACAGTAGGTCTGAACAACAGACAAAAAAATATTTTTTATGGATTTTATTAGCCCACTGGTATCTCCTATCCTTTAGCTACACTGACACCAAAGTAGAGTAGCTGAAAGGTTGCTTTTTGTTTTTTGTTTTTGTTTTCTAACCTTCCCTCAGCACTCCCTGCATGGAATCTATCCTGCTAGTAATTGAAACCCTGGGAGTTCAATTTGTTGCCTAGCAACAAATTACCTGGTTTTGGAAAGGGGGTGGTTCAATTTGTTGCCTAGCAACAAATTACCTGGACACTGGAAAATCTTGGTCAAGTTCTATAAATTGTGTAATAGCATTGTAGCTGGTAGAATCAGAAATAATAAAAGTAATCAAGCTATATCAATTGGTGTGGTATTTAAAGTCTTGAAGTTGGAGTCTGCAGAGCAGGAGGCTCTCCTAGTCTCAGGCCAGACCCTTACCTATAATCACTGTGCTAGGAAGGGTCTGGTTACTCCACACAACCCCAAATAAGAAGTTTTAAAATTTCAGTTTTCTCAAATTAACTGTGCTCAAGTTGGTTAGATTGCCCCTGGTAACCAAACTTGGTATCAAAATGCTCTATAGAAAGTGCTCTACAAGGTGGACTGAAAATGTAGCTAATAGGGAGTTAAAATATGTATAGGAAAAGATTTTAATGCTTAAATTTAAGTCTTTATAAGATACTGAGCCCAATAGTATGGCATGGTGTACTTTTTTATCACTGGCAGAAAATACAGGCTCTATCAGCCATGCATATCAGTATTAAAATAGTTTAGTGGAATGTGTGGTTTAGTCAACAAGCATTACTTAATCACACATGAATAATTAACATTAACTGAGCAACCAGCATGTACAAGAGGTGGCTTTATAACTGTTTAGAGCCTGTGGTATTACTGTTAACAGAGGTAGGGGAAATATTATGCACAGCTTTTTATGGCTGTAGGAATTTGTTCAGACTGAATTCTTATTACTATTGTCTTGTTACATTAAATTCTTGGCAAAGCCAAATTAATAACAGCTTAACTGCTTCTAAAAAATAATCCCTAAGCAGAAACCACCTCAATACTAAAGTGAGTGTGATGATTTCTGCAAGCAGCAATGAAACTGAAAAACGTGTGGAAATTCATCCCATCCCCAAAATGGAAAGGGTTGCTGCTACACAAATAAATATTCCGGTGGTTTTTTTTTGTTTTGTTTTGTTTTTCTCCCAACAAGCTTGCTGCTTTATTTCTGAAATAAATAACTGTTTCGAGTTAAATTCACTTGTGCAATACCTTATGTATTTGCGCCAATAATAATATTTATTTGGGCTTACTTATAATAGGAAGAACTTAGTTTTTAAGTGTATAATTTTATTAAGAGTTGTCTAGTCCATCTACCAGACTTAAGATTTATTTGATACGTTTAAATCATATCCATTGGATAACATAACACACTGATTATTACTGAGACGGGTAAATAAAACAACTTGTTAATATGGACAAAACTGTCACTAGAACTATAGCCACTCGTACAGTAACTCCTCAATTATCAGAATAACTTTATGCCTCGAAACACACCTTACTAGTGAAACTTCTTAAAGTTATAGTGTGGACCAACAATAAGCAAATTTTATACTCTGACAGCCTTGCCTACCTCTTAATCTACAATACTTACTGGAAAGATTGTAAGTACAAACGATATGACATTATGTGTCACTTTTAATATTTTAGGTAAGAACATTAATACAGAGGTTAAGAAGGTTATGGGTCCTTCTAATTGTCTAATTAATTATGATTCTACAATGAGGAGCATGTCGAGTACATCTATTCCCAGAAAGCCAAAAAGATATTCAAAATCTTCTATTGCTGCAATGAAATATCCACAACACAAAAAAGGACGCATGTCAAGCACGTGTTATTTTCAAAAAAAGGTTGTTATCTTCCGCTTTATGCCAGCTCAACCAAAATCTTTTACAAGGTCTGAAAAGTTAATATTGGTTACAGGGCTACTTCCTTCTTTGCCTATCGATGCATCCGAAAAAGATATTCGTGGGGAAATTTGTGATGTCATCAAATCTACAGATGAATTTAAGGATGTAACACCAGAAGATTTTGAATTTATAAATATGTGTGGAAAACAAGGTACCATTCCTCAATGCAAGGAGGGATTCGAGTGGAATAGTCGTTCAGTTAAAGAGCTTGCTGGATCTGGTAGTGTTTATGTGAGATTGTTACGAAACTTTGAAGTGGTAAGTAGTGGAACTGATGACGAAAAGTTTAGCGATTCTGGAGATTTGCCCTACATTAACATTAAACCAGCTACTACTAAAGCTTTAGCTAATTCTTCAGCAAGTGTTTCTCCTTCGATAGGTGTTTTAAACTCTAAAGATCCAAATCATTCTGACTTCAGCAGTTCTTACGAGATGAATTCTTTGTCAACAGATAGCAGTATTCAGGGTGGTTCAGCATCTTCAGCAATTTATATAGTAGATGATAATGCAGACTTTAAGGAATTTCATGACTGCGAAAAAATTTCTCCAGTTGAAGACTTCACTAAACTGAAAGGTTGACGGTCCATCTGTCACTTCATTGTGTGGTCTGCTTCGTAAGCATCAAGTGCTGGTACAAGATGATGAATGGCCGGTTGTCAAATTGAGTAATGATGATGATGAAGAAGATTGGGTGGAAGCTGCGTTTTGCTTTTATAAGCAATCTAAGTTTAACAAAAGTGCTGGTGTTCGTATATCTGTTCGTGGTCAACCAGCTGTGGATACTGGGGGATTAAGAAGACAATTTTTTTCAATTATTTTCAATAAAATGGCCAATTTTTTTACCATGATGTCGAGAAATATTTTTGAAGGTCCACCCAATAGACTTCGTCCAGCTTATAAAGCATCTCTGTTGTCATCTGGTATGTTGAAAAATGTTGGTACGATGGTAGCTCATAATATCTTAATGGATGGGCAAGGCTTTCCATTTTTGGCTGATTATTGTTACTACTATATTGCTGGACGCTATGATCTCTCAGTAACTTGCATTACAGAGGAAGATATTGGAGTTAGAGTTAAAACTGTTATCAATGAGGTAAGATGTACAACCACGTTTAGCAACGAAAAAGTACGATGTGTGTGATATACATGTTTGTAGCTAGCAGACAGAATTTTTTAAAAGTATGAGTGAGCATCTGCTAGTTTATTAAGGAGTAAACACGTTCAAATACACTTATTAATTAGATTGGGTGAAGCAATATTACCCAAATAACATAATTTAGAAAAAATAAGTGACATAAGTATTGGTTAAGACCACTATCAGCTGGAGATATACAATTTTGTATTTTAGGCTTTGTGGGAGTGATTGGGTTATACTATTGTTTACAGTTTAAATCAAGAGAGTGGCTGTGACTTACCTTTCAATGTAAATTAAAAATTATACTGTTCATTTGTGTAGTAGTACTTTCAATTCATGCTATTGAGAGAATATCATTTTGCAACAATGCATTCCATTTATGAATTAGATGACAAACAAGGCAGCCATCATCCAGTGTATTGTGCTACACAATGCACTAAACAAGCTGAGAGTACATTTAGATACATTTTCTGCGGGACTAGAAGTGATGGGTGTGAAGGAGTTAATCACGCTTTTTCCCAACGTGATGAAGCCATTGCTTGTTTATGGAGTGACTAGAGCACATGATGTGGTTCGTATGTTGCGACCTCATCCTGCCAAGATGAATAAAGAAGAACTCAGAGTATGGCAGTTTCTTTTGGAATTCATTAATGGAGCCAATGAAGAAGGTATTTAGTGATAGTGGTTAATGTTAAGGTTAATACTGATCTCAAAGTTGATAACTTTCAGATTTTTGAAGTGATTGATACCTAATGCCCTTGATACAACACACCATGAATCCCAGGAATTTCAAAGATTGCTTCTGAAAGCTAGATTACATGCATATATGGCCTTGCATGCATTTCTAATGTTCAGTTATCTCTTTGTAAGAACAGCTGCATTTCTATTGGGATTATGAAACACCACTTACTTTATATTAACTTGTTTTTTTGTCTAGATTTGAATGCAGTTGTGCAATTCATTACTGGATCTCAAAGTACAGCTGGTTCTATCATGGTGTCATTTTCTAGGGATGTCGATGCTATTTCAGCAAATACTTGTGGTCGACAACTAACACTGTCAACTCACATTCCGGATCAAACTCTTTTCAATACTGCTCTAAAAATTAATGGTTATCAGTGAAAATTCGTTTACAATGGTGTAGTAATTATTATACATGAATTTTTTCATTTGCTCAAGATATTATTGAGAAGTATCAGTCTAAACTATATATGTGTTATTGAACATGGCAAGTTAAAATTGCAGGCAATTCTCTAATGTAGGATGATTTTAAGTGGGGGAAGGAGGTAAATTCTGAGTGATCTATTATGAAGCATGGGGACTGGGAATTCTTGCCTAATGTGTACTTCCTAAATGCATTTTACATGTTCTTTCATTAGTACTAAAAACAAAATAAGACAATGACAAGATAAAGTGTGACTACAGGATGTACTTATAAGTCCCTGTCCTAAACATCACCAAAACTGGGGGGGGGTGGATGGATGTCTACATCTTGACCTTTGACGTCTATCTCTCATTCAAATTCATTACAGTACCCATGCGTAGAAACCTCCAGAATAGCTCGCTATTCTTCCAATTCGATCCCCACAGAATCATTTTTCATACAGTAATCAAGTCTAGATCCTATCAATGCTGTGTGTGTGCCAAAGTACTTTTGATTGAAAATGACCATTAGGGATAGTATCTAGTAATACTCTGATGGTACGCTTTTACCTTGTACAGTTGAATTTAGCAGCGTCAATGACAAGCCGCCATATTTTGTGTGTGCGTGTTTCTGTTAGCTTATCTGTTACGGTTGCTCGTGGACTTATTTCTTAGTTTTATGACGCTGTTGGAGTAAATTGCTTTAATGTGTAAAACAAACTGCGGGCCTCTATTTTCCACTTGTCGTTAAAAGTGCTACCGCTATTGCCATTCATTTATAGCGATCTCGTTAAAAACAAACAAACAAACTTTTGTGGTTATTGGACTTTTCCAGCAGTAACCTCAACAAATAACATTTTTGTGGCAAATTGTGGGAATTGATGACATGAAAATGGCTCATTCAGTGGAGTGCAAAGTACATATGAAATTATGACTGCATAGAAACCATGCTTTGAAACACTTCCCTGCAATCTACATAGTGTTGATAGCCAAAGTCCTCGAATAGTGTCTCTGTGTCAACGAACTGATAAATATGATCTTGACTTATAGATGGTGGGCATAGAGTGACTGGAACATTCACTGTGCCCAATTCTTCTTCTGCAACTGGCCCATCATAATCAATTCCATACTCAGAAATCTTGTCATTAGATAAAACTAAATCTGCATCTGTTAATCATGATCTGTTGTGGTGACCAATTTTTTTCTGTCCGTACAGGATGCAAATTCCATGCACTTGCAAATTGAGTCAGGCTTTTTTTAATGCGTGGTAAAAAGATGGAATGTACAACAAACAGATCAAAATCATCACACGGATCAAGGACTCCCGTAGCTTCCATTGCATAAAATAGTTCATGGTAAGTAGAACAGACACATCTATAGACATCACGCCACAGCCGCTCAATGCGTTGATTATGAACTGATGAACCAGCTATGTGGCTTCCTCTTCCCAAACCCCTTACAGCTATCATATACTGACAGACTAGAATGTTCTCACCACCTTTGTCTGAGCGGACACGGCTTGGTAATCCATACTCTTTCACAGCTGCTAAGAAAAGTTTGTATACTGTGTAAGAGAAATTGTTATCAGCACATGACAAATATGTAATCATGCATGAATAACCATCTATGCCCCCATGTATTACAAACCGCCATCTAATAAGGCTATGATTGCCATCAATGTGCCACAAGCTATTACTGTGCTTCACAGAGTATGTACCCCGAGTAATAACCTGGTGCCACCTAATCAATCGTCTCAAAGGGTCAACCCGCAAAATACTTTCACGTAACCTATATCTCGGAATGTATATACCACGGCTTTTTAAAAATCCACTAATTAGTTGCTGCCCACAATTAGGATATTGTCCTTGTATGGTTGTCAAGACATTGTCTAATTGCTCATCTGAAATATCAGTATACTTGAGTATTTGATAGCCGGCATCTCTCAGTCTTCTCCAAACAGTTGTTCGACTTGTTTCCAATGCATTTGCTACCTCTGTCCAAGTATATCCCGATGTTCTCATTAATTCGATCATTTCAAAATTTAGAATGATGGTTGGTCGGCCTACGCTCCCAGAATGGTGTAAAGAATAAGGATGTACATTACACTGGTGGAATTGTTGTGTCATTAAAGCCATAGATCATAAGACGCAAGTAAAGAACAAGGTTTTTCCACATTTCTTCAAGAATAGAAAATTCAGTTCCATAAGTAGATGAAGATAATAGTTGAATGCTTTCCTCTAAAATAACTAGCATAGCTTCTAATTGGTTTATTAGATTTTGAGACAATTGTTCTTGCCCAGCTTGGCAGCGCTCACAATCACCAATTAATGCCTGGTACTCCACTACAAAAGCCTGTGGTATTATCTAGACACAAACAATATACGTGAACAAACCGGTCTTCTTAACTGTCCATGATTCTACACATAGTCTGCCCACAAACTAGCCATTTATAAAGCAACAAAACAAGGGCAGGTTCAGGAGTTAGATTTATCACAATCTAGCTATATATTTCTGAAATAGAGCAAACCGACTTAAACTAGGGCCTATTAAATTAATTTAACAAAAAATTAAGTAGCTAAATAACGCAATGCTGCAATGACTGAGAAGATAACTTACACTATATTCTCCTAGAGACATGTCTCACTCGTGGACTAGAAATGCAACGCAGCACGCTTTATCAATCCTTTCAGAAATGCGCGCGTAAGGAGGCAGTCTCTAGTCGCTACTTTTATCGTGCTTTTACGTGAGGGCTCTGCTTTACAATTGTTTGTCATGCGCACATCGTTGTGGGGAGGTGCCACACAACATCAAAAGAAAATGTGAACTATTAGCTGCATTTCTTATGTATATTTACAGCTATTCGTTAATTTTATTTTTATTAATTTTGACTAAATTTTATGCATAATTGAGCTATGTGATTTATATAAAATAAACCTGATTGAGCTTTTGCTAACAGTAGCTACTCATTTTAATCTATCTCACAGGAGAGAAAAGTGCTCTCATTATCTCATAAGAAGAAGATGCATCTACTTTGTTCTCAAGAGTAGCTATAGGGCACAGCCACCAGGTTCAGAAGAGTGTATAGGAGAGGACATGGCTTCCTTGTTCTTCAGAGGAGGGAGTAGCTAGCTAGTTCTCTGGCTTTCCTAAGAATTCATACCTCTGCAGAAGGGAAGGAAACCACATCCTGGTTTGTTTGTTTTTGTTTTGTATTCAAATGAGAGTTTGAAGAAAAGGCACAACTCCTTGGGGAGAGATGCACCCTTAGCTTATTATGATAATATCAACCAATTCAGAACCTTTGATTTGGTCCATTCCATATTATTATGGCCCTGCTATGGAACTATAATTTAGCTAAGTGTATAACTATTCTATAGGAATGTTTTAGAATAAGTGTACAAAAATTATCAACCCTGGTGCTTCTACCGTACAGAATAGCTCTCTTGGTAAAACATTTAAAATGTGAATACTGCAATTATACTTGCCATATTTGCACAGGTACATATGTTGTTTATGTAATAACCTGGGATCAATTAGCTATATATAGCCAATAGTTAATTATAGCTATAATAGCAAACTTTTATTGAAATAACAAAACTGACCACCAGTATTTATACAAATAACTAGTGTATATATGTGACCGTCTACGGGAAAACCAGGCACAACGCGGCGCGCGTAATATCGAGAAAAGATCGATCGATTTCTTAAAAATGTATTGTTTCAAGCCTACGGAAGGGAACGGTTAGGTCTATTATAGCGGGAACGACTTAAGCTACGACGATAAAACTTGGAGAGCTCAATATCTGGACGCCGACAACTCCGTAAATGCAAAAAAAAATTTTCGAAGGGTGCCGCGTTGTGCCTGGTTTTCCTATAGACGGTCACATATAAACTAGGTGACATCACTACAGTAGTTGAAATTTGAAATGATGCAACTACAAGTATAGACCCTTTTGAAAAATGCTTTGGACAAACTGTACGGTTGCAGTTAGTAAACAATCTACATGTCTGTACAATTGTGCAAACAGGTAAAGGGTATCCAAGTCTATTAAACAATGTACATATACAATTGTGCGAACAGGTAAAGGGTTTCAAGTCTATCAGTTGTCAAACCATTCTCACATCTCATCTCTTTTCCCTGCAAATTTTGTCTCCACAAACCGAGCTGATTTTCTCTCCCTCTAACCTTACCGCGTCGATTATTTAAAAAAAACCATGCCGATTCTTCCAGAAACCGAACCGATATTTTTATTGGGTCGGTATTTTTTTACGTATTTATCGCCAATTCCGGAAATTAATTTTGAAACAAACGGCCCACCATACAATATCACATGACTCCATTGATCAATCACATGACCCCACTCATCAATCACATGACTACACCCACCGTGACGTCCTGCTGTGGAAACAGGTTCAGGTACTTCTCGTGCTCCAAGTTCTTGCGTCTGGTAATGAGTTGCCCCTCATAGTCCAGGGGGTCCACCACGCGCAGCTTGGGATGGTTCTGAACACAATTACACAAGAATGATCAAAACATGGCCACAATATAGTAGAGAATGGACACATGTAAAATAAACAAAACCAAACAACAACAACAACAAACTGATATATCTTTATATATATTCATATTTCTATCGTGGTCACTGATGTGACTGTATCATACACACACAAACACACACATTTACAGAAACATGTACACACATACATACAGTGCAACCATCCGCCCACACATACAAAGACACATACATACATGCACCATATATACTGCACATGTCTCTCTATTCTTAAATATTGTACATTATGCACACACACACACACACACATGCCAACAATCTAACATACACAAATAAAATAAATAATTTAACCACAGTGAAATTTAGAATTTAAAAATTTCTATAATTTGAGGATACATAGCCATTAGCCAAACGCCTGTTTTACGAAAACCAAAGGAGCCACGCCCACCCCTTTCGACCACCAAGTCTACCTCAAGGACCTTACAGCGCAAACACGTTAGGTCTCCTGATAGCTGCTCCCACTTCTTTAAGGTCTCCCCACCTTACTCTCAGCACTGAAAATGTATTAGCCGAATACAAAAATGCCTGTTTTACGAAAACCGAAGGAGCCACGCCCACCCCTTTCGACCTCCAAGCCTACCTTTGTTGTCTTACTCTTTAATGCTCTTAAATTTTTGTAGTTGTTTATCAAAAGTATTGATTTTGTAGCAGAATTTACATACAATTTGCTCTCCAGTAATGTTTTGAGGGCACTTCCAGCCATCAGAAACCCCACCAGAAAAATTCATTAAATAGGGGATTTCCCAACATGATGGATGAAGCTCTCATGAAATAATTAAATCTAAATCTTTTAATACAAAACAATTCTATATATTAAATGTTTCAATTAAGGCTGGGCGATATTGGATTTTTAATATCACGATATTTATGTCTTGAAATACCTCGATATGACTAAATATCATCAAAATTTCAAATTCAGACAAAAAAAATATAATAATACATTAATTCAATATAATAGTTCATTTCGGCAGTTCAGCATTTGTAGCTAAAAAGGTCAACATATGCACTTTCATAGGATCCAAACTGTTGCGCAATGGTGTCACTATATTCCCAGCACTACTAAACAATCTCTCTGATGGAGAACTGGTTGCAGGAATAGCAAGGTACTTTTTTGCGACTTCAGAGAGTAATGGGTACTTCCTCCCATTTAATTTCCACCACTTAAGTGGGTCATCATCTGGATCCAACAACTCCTCTGCTCTGTATTTTTCAGTTTCGTTATTCGCCTTTTCTTCAGGTGACAATACAACAGCAGCAGCTTTGTTGGCATCACCACTCTTGAACAAACTCCCTAAAGTGCGTCGTTTTTTTGCTGGTGGCTGTAGAGTGGAAGCAGTACTAGAACTGGCTGCACTTGGAGTTGAACTAGATTCACTGGCATCACTAGACCGTAACAGCACCTCTACACAATCAAGTCGAACGAGTGAGATCACATTCTCTGCCTCATCGTCATCCAGATACTTGCACCTGAACCTTGGATCAGTGAAAGATGACACTTGCAAAAGCTCTACCACTTGTGGCTGTAGATTTCTCTGCAACAGGTCAGTTAAGATGGATGAACGCAAGTTGTTTGTTAACGTTGCATCCTCCTCCTTCTCTTTCAGCACATCCTCTGACAGAAGCTTGAGAATTGGAACGAATGCTGAAGAAGTCACATACTTTTCACCTATATGTATAAATACAATTATTATTATTATTATATATATATATATATATATATTTAAAAAAAAAAAATCCAGTGCACCATTACCTGACATTACATCTGTAAAATCAGCCAGAGGAGCCAAAGCTTCATTGATGGACTTCCACACTTCCATGTCCTGCCATGTTGGTATCAAGTGAGATACCTTCCTGTCACTAGCCAGGACAACGCGAATGGCTGGTTCTTGCTCGACTAGTCGTTCAAGCATTTTTTGAGTAGATCCCCACCTTGTCTTGCAGTCTGATATGAGGGAGTGTTCATGAATGCTCAGACTCCTCTGTGCTTTCTCCAGTTCCCTACGCCGTTTCCAGCTCATTGAAAATGAACTTACAATCTTGTGGGCCAGACCAAGTGCCCGGGAACAGCGACTCTCTCGGTCAATAGCCTTGGTTACACCAAGATGGAGATTATGTCCGAAACAGGAGACTCGAGTCCAAGATAACTGGGCTGCAGCTGCTACAATGTTAGCTCCGTTGTCAGTTGTGATTGCAACTTGATGCTCGGCCTTCAAATCCCACTCCTGCAATACTGACTCCATTGCTTCTCCCAATATGGTGGCAGTGTGATCTTCCGGAAGGTAGTGTGTGCCAAGTGAAATTGACTGGAGGTTCCATTCTTCATCAATAAAATGAATTGTGTAACTCATGTAGGGCCTGAGCCCAACTATGCTTGACCACATGTCTGTAGTGGAAGCAAAGTAACTAGCAGAACTGAGTTTCTCCTTCACTCTCTGTACAGTTTCCATGTACAACCCTGGAACACTAACTCTTGAAATGTAGTTTCGACTTGGTAGTTGGTACCTAGAATCAAATTCTTTTAACATCCTTTTAAATCCATCTTTTTCTACAATCCTTAGAGGCAAACTATCCTTCGCGATACAGTAAGTCACCATTTTCGTTAGCTCACTCCACTTCTTACTTTTACGGTCGTAGGGTGGTCCTTAGGAGAATGAGCCCGCGAGTAAGGTCTGACGGCCGCTAGTAGCCTTCGCTGACTTGCTCGCTTTATTAACAAAAGTCGTCCGAGAATAGGAAACTGGATGCTTGTTTCGGAGATGGCTAATGAGGTTAGAAGTGTTACCCGATTTAGCAGCAACATCGGACCGGCAGACTTTGCACACAGCGATTCCGTCGTTTAAAGGGTTACCGTCTTTGTCACCGTGTACGCCGAAGTACTCCCAAATTTCACTTGTAGTGTTGAGTTTTCTAACGACGGCTTCTCCTCCTGTAGTAGACGCCATTGACTTGCACAAACTAGCTGTTCTCTTTTCTATACGAACTAAAGAAAAAAAATTGTGACGATACTTACCGGTCATACCGTAATAACCGTGCGTGGTAAATTAGATAACGATACTTCGGTATGCTTTGGAGCCAGCCGATAACCATACCGTAGCGCTAGGATATCATACCGCCGACTAAATACCGTGATACCGCCCAGCCTTAGTTTCAATATATATCTAGAGTGGTAGATAAGTAATGCCATTAAAGCTTGGGTTGATTTCAGTCCATTTGGTGAATTAATGTTTGCATCACAATATCAGCCATTACTAGAATTACACCCACTCTCATTGCATGACTGGATGCCTATAAGTGTTTCATATTATGCAACCACAGTTGAGAAGAGAAAACTATTAAAAATTTTATTGCAATTTTGTAAAAAACAACAACAACAACAACCACTTATCAGCATTCTCTACCAGCTAGCACATATATACAAGCCTTTGACCTATTGTCCACTAGCAATATCCTCTATAAGTTTATCAATTGCCAAATCAGAATTATTTTTGGAGACAAAGCTAGTATCAACCATTTTTATTCCAAAGAGCATGAAATATTTTCTACAGCCATTTGGAGTCAAATCATCTCCATTTATTGCTACTCGAGTGCTCCGACACATCGCAGAATCCCATCAGCAGTCCCATCCTCGAGCTTCCGAAGCTATTTTGAACTCATTTTATGTAGATGATTTTCTGTCTGGTGCAGCCAACCTTCACGATGCTGACAGCATTCGTCAGGAACTCTGTGAACTGCTTCTCAAGGCTTGAATGACCCTTAGAAAGTGGCGGAGTAATTCTCCATTGTTCCTGTCAACAGTTCCAGAAAAGTTGAGAGAATCAGCTGATCTACATCTTCCTTCTCCTCTATCATCGTCTAAAGCACTCAGGATGCATTGGGACGTAAGAAATGATAATTTTCATATTTCTGTACCTCAGATTGATGTTAACATGCCAGTCACTAGAAGAATTATAGCCTCTGAGTCAGCTAAAGTGTTTGATATTCTAGGACTGTTTTCACCCTCTATTCTTCCTTCTAAAGTTATGTTGCAGGAATTGTGGAGACTCAAGCTAGACTGGGATCAGCCAGTGCCCGACTCTCTTTCTCTACGGTGGCAACAGTGGGCATCAAGCCTGCATTTAATCTCATCTCATGCTATTCCGAGACATATAAGGCTATCAGACGTACCTTACATTTCTCGATCACTGCACGGGTTCTCGGATGCTTCGACCACAGCTTATGGAGCAGCAGTGTACCTGAGAACAGTCCACGAAGATGCTAAAGTTACTGTCGCTCTAATCACTTCCAAAGCCAGAGTAGCACCCCTGAAGGCTGCATCTATTCCACGAATGGAACTTACTGCTGCTTATCTCTTAGCTAAGTTAATATCATTTGTGTCTTTTGACTTAAATATTCCTATTTCACAGATTCATGCGTGGACAGATTCCACTATCGTACTATGCTGGTTGAAAAAGACGCCCAACTCGCTGAAGACCTTCGTCTCTCACAGAGTGTCAGCGATCGATGAACTCATACCCCAGGGTTTCATACAGGATTTTCAGTTTGGGGGGGGAGAATTTTCAGTGAAATTTTCCCAGAAGTTTATAATCTGGCCAAAATTTTACTAGCACTTCCAGTTGGAACAGCAAGTGTCGAAAGATCGTTTAGTCACATGAAGATGATAAAGACCAGGCTAAGGAATCGCTTGTCTTGACTCACCTTATGAGAATTGCCATTGAAGGCCTAAACTTAAGTGAAGTTAATTTTAATGAAATTCTGGACATTTTTAAAGAAAAAAATAGGCGCATTAGACTGTAATTGGTATATTATTCTATTATAAAAGTTTGTGTAAAGAAATGAGTTTGGGGGGGGAGATCAGAGGTTTGGGGGGGGAGATCCCAGGGCTCCCCCCCCCCTGTATGAAACACTGTACCCTCAGAATATTGGAAGCGTGTTTCAACTCAGCATAACCCGGCTGACCTAGCTAGCAGAGGAGTCAATCCTACAGCACTCATTTCATCTTCTTTGTGGTGGGAAGGACCGCCCTGGCTAAAACGCCCTCCAGTTCAATGGCCATCTTCAAACTACATAAATCCCAATCCAGTGCCCAAACTTAAGGCTACAGTAGCTATAGTAAAACCACCACCTCCAGCTAATCCATTGTGGGCAAAATTTTCGTCGCTCAACAAACTCGTCTGAGTAATAGCGTGGGTTCGAAGATTCTCTACTAACTCCAAACTTCAACCTCAAAAGCGAATCCTTTCCAATACTCTCGACAGCAAAAGAGATCCAGTCAACCAAAACCTATTTATTATGAATGTCGCAAGAGGAGACTTATTCGGATGTGTTTGATAGTCTATGCAGTGGGAAAAGTCTGCCATCCGGGCATCCACTCTCCAAGTTTGATGTTTCTATGAACGCAGACAAGCTGCTGTGTGTTAGTGGCAGAGTTCGAGACACCACTTCACCTCAACTCCCCAAATCTCTGATCCTTCTTTCTCTTAAATCTCATTTTACTCACTTGTTTCTCTCTACCCTCCATGTCAGTTGTAATCACCTGGTGTGTGTTCTCTTTTATCTATAGTGGCTGAGACATATCATATTGCTGGGCTCCGCAATCATATCAAACTTATCAGTTGGCAGTGTGTTATTTGTCAGAAGGCTTGTGCACGACCTCTTAATCAAAAGATGGGATTAATACCAGAATCTTGCACCACACCAGCACCTCCCTTCTATCGAACGGGCATGGATTTTGCAAAACCTTTTACTGTACGACAAGGGTATACGAGGAAGCCAATAGCTATCAAAACATATGCATGCTTATTTGCTTGCTTAACTACACCAGCTATTCACATTGAGTTGTGTGCAGAACTCACTACCAAAGAATTTCTGGCAGCACTTCGTCGTTTCTGTGCTAGATGAGGCACTCCACTTGAATTATTCTCAGATAATGGCACTAACTTTATTGGAGCAAAGAAAGAGATTATGGAAATGCAAAGCCTACTTCGAAGCAAGTCAACTAAAATAGCTCTCTCCCACTTCGCTACAGAAACCACAGTCCAATGGCATAACACTCCTCCTCGAGCTCCGCACTTCGGTGGACTGTGGGAAGCTGGGGTTAAAGGAATGGAAACTATTCTCTGAAAGCTACTTGCTCCTCACCTTCTCATGTTTCATGAGCTAACTACTTTATTGGCTGAAGCAGAATCTATACTAAACTCTCGACCACTCTGGCCATTGCACTCCACTGATCCTGAGGATACCCTAGTCCTTACGGCAGGACCCTTTTTAATTGGAAAACCTCTGAAATCTCCTCCTACACCAGGAGCAGACTTGAAAACTGATGTATCGAAATTGAAACGATGGAACCTTGTACGTCAATTGCAACACGAATTATGGACTACCTGGAAAGCTAGATACCTACAATCACTTCATGCAAAGTCCAAGTGGGACAGAAAGAACTACAACCTCAAAGTCGGCGATATAGTCATGCTCAAAGATGATTTTCCCAGTCAACAGAACATCGTCGAACATTAGTTTCTAGGATATAATTTTTTTACTTTTATTGTTTTTGTCAGTTTTGCCATTTTACCGATATGTTAAAGTTATATTCTACATTGACTTGAATTTAATTCTCGGCGATTATCCTTGCCTGGGAGTTACGCCCCAGACAAGCAGTACGCTATAACTCCGCACAAAAACTCGGGCCGTGAGGTCGACCTTTCCTGGGAAAATATTATTAACATTACATAATTCTTTCGCAATAGTATAACAGTCCTGTGAAAGGAAATCACTCATAAAACTTTAAATGCAATTTATTCTTGAGTTTAATTTATGTGATGGAGCTAACCGCAGTCTCACCTCCCACAGTATGCGAGCTAACTACTCTCTCAGTGGCTCCACCCCTCACACTAGGTGACACACCACTAACACTACTGACAGCTCCACCCACACTAGGTGACACACCACTAACACTACTGACAGCTCCACCCACACTTGGTGACACACCACTAACACTACTGACAGCTCACCCCACTAGGTGACACACACTAACACTATGACAGCTCCACCCACACTAGGGACACACCACTAACACTACGGACAGCTCAACCCACACTAGGGAAACACCATAACAATGACAGCTCCACCCACACTAGGTGACACACCACTAACACTACTGACAGACCCACCCACACTAGGTGACACACCACTAACACTACTGACAGCTCCACCCACACTAGGTGACACACCACTAACACTACTGACAGCTCCACCCACACTAGGTGACACACCACTAACACTACTGACAGCTCCACCCACACTTGGTGACACACCACTAACACTACTGACAGCTCCACCCACACTTGGTGACACACCACTAACACTACTGACAGCTCCACCCACACTTGGTGACACA
>WLWD01004120.1_pt1 | contig 44682 bp, 31 predicted proteins | sample 6712731 | NCBI WGS metagenome assembly WLWD01 (sample SAMN12718690, study PRJNA576275) | sponge metagenome | isolation source: marine sponge | host: Mycale hentscheli | place: New Zealand: South Island, Marlborough, Capsize Point | collected 2014-11-01 | reverse complement strand
TTGCAAGAATGTTTTATTTTGTTGTTATATATGCTTAAGAGGGCAAGGCTTTAGTTATTTGTGACATTTAAATGAGACTGCCAAAGCCAATTTTGATAATAAGCTTATAAGGACTTTTTTTGTCAACTATATTTATAGAAATTATATTTTAGTACCAGAAAACTCACTGAGACAGGCTTCCTTACTGAATTGCAAGTTCAATTCAATTGTGTGTTATCTTTGTAATGGGGGAAAACAGGGAATAAAAATTAAGTATTTCAAGGATGATTTCGATGAATTAAACGAGTCAGAAATTCAACCGAAGAGAGATAAGCCTGAAGCTCTGAAAAGACACCTTAGGCCTCGGTGCTCTTGTTACTCTCAGAGCACCACCTAAATATCACTCTTGCTTTGCTCTATATGTCTACGAAAACCTTTTTTCCTAATCTAGCTCGATTAGCAGCCATCCTGATTGTGTTGCCTGTCACCACTGCTACAGTTGAGAGAACTTTTAGTAGCATGAAGCTCATCAAGACTCAACTTCGTAACAGAATGGGTGAAAATACACTGGAATATGCCATGAGAATTTGCATCGAAGGTCCAGATCAATTATCACATGAAACTCTTGAAGATATTTTAGATCATTACGTACAAACATTCTAAGCCTAGAAAAATATCACTTTAACATTGTACAATAGAATCACCTTTTCTTAAAATTTAAATTATAACCTGCATTGTCTCTTAAATCATAAAAAATTCTTAATATCCTGACCCTGTTTTCTATCTGGTCTGCAAAGTTGCTTGATCTCCCCCACCCCCCCCCCCCCCCCCCTTCCCAAACGAAAATTCCTAGATAGAACCCTGGTACTTATAGAGACACCTGTATCTGAATAGCAGTATGTGGTATTTAATCTTTCCAAGCAGAGTGTGGGCCGACTCTGGGGCAGTTGTCACTTTGGCCTCTCTTCCGACTCGCACCTGATGACAGCAATTATTTGCTGCCACCAGAGTTTCAAGGGTTTCTTAGCTACTCCTTGGCTAGCCACGACCCTACCAGCAGGTTGGATACTAGGAATAGGTTAAATTGTCTTTAATCAAGAAACAGAACACACAACGTATCGAGTGCCGTGAACTACAAAACTGAGACTGAATCACATGGCACACAACATCTGACTTATATAAAAAACACAAACTCCACCTACAACTCCCACAAAATGCTGCAAAGCACACACACAAACACAGACTATCGTGTTACACTTTCACATAAACTACACATGACTTCCATTAACAACTTATTGATGACACATACACAAACATGTTCATTCACGCACGCCTGCAATTGTCTCTTCTCAGTTCGGCTTCATGTGGGCATGCCCACATCTCCCCCCTCCTTCTGACTTGCTGAATGTCCATCTTCAGCACACATCTGCTCCTTCTTGTCGTAGCAACAACTCAGATAATCAGCCACGCCATTCTCTCTGCCACTACGATATTTGTGACCGTACAGGAAAACCGGGCACAACGCGGCACCCTTTGAAATTTTTTTTTGTTGCACTTACAGAGTTGTCGGCGTCCAGATATTGAGCTCTCCAAGTGTTATCGTCGTAGCTTAAGTCGTTCCCACTATAATAGACCTAACCGTTCCCTTCCGTCGGCTTGAAACAATACATTTTTAAGAAATCGATCGATCTTTTCTCGATATTTACGCACGCCGCGTTGTGCCCGGTTTTCCTGTAGACGGTCACATTTGATTTCAAAGTCAAACTCTGTAAGGCGAAGAGCCCAGTTGTATAGCCTCCTGTTCTCTCTTGCCTAGCTGACATCAGAGTCACCAATCCTCGATGGTTCGTCACCACAGTGAATCGATTCCCATACAAATAGAAGGCAAAATGCCTCACTGCTTCGAACAACGCAAGTCCCTCCAGCTCCTGTGCACTGTAACGACTCTGGGCTCCCTTCAGTTGTCTCGAAAAGAAAGCCACAGGATACTGATCCTTCCCTCTCTCTACAGATAACACAGCTCCCACACCACACGCACTGGCATCACATTCAAGCACAAAAATGTCTGACACACATGGTACAATTAAACAAACACTACTACATAATTGCTCACACAAACTGTAGAAAGCCTCTATCATTTGGCTTGTCCACTCCACTGTCCCAGCCGCATTCCTCGACGTTGAGGGCGTGAGAGTAGAGGGCCAGCAGTGATAGTTCCGAATGAAACGCCTATAGAAGCCTACCATACCAAGGAAGGCCCTAAGTTGCTTCCTAGTCCTTGGGAGCGGGTGCTTCCTGATGGCTCTCACTCTAGCCTCCGGCACGTTAATAACGCCACCGCCCACAACATGCCCCCAAAACTCCAGCTTCACCTTCCCAAAACAACACTTACTCCTCCTACATGTCAACCCAGCAACCTTCAACACCCCAAACAACTTCCTCAGATGTACTACATGCTCCTCCCAACTACTTGACACAACTAATATGTCGTCTATATAGACTCGAGCGAAGTCCATACAGTCAACCAACACTGAGCCCATCAAACGTTGGAAAACCGACGGTGCATTAGTAAGACCGAACGGCATCCTGATGAACCTATATTTCCCGAAGGGACAAATAAAACATGTCTTGTCCCTGTCAGCCACATCCACTTCCACCTGGTGGAATCCTTTCGCAAGATCCACCAGGTTAGAGATGATGAGGGATTGCGCAGCTTTGAAGATGGCGAAGGGGAAGGAAGGAAGGATGGCTTTGTTGAATAGGGGAAAGAAGTTGAGGGAATTTGCTGTGGGTTCTAAGTTATTGTATCGGATTCCGGGGCTTAGTTGTAAGTTGTCGGATTCGTGGGAGGGGCCTTACATTGTGTTGGAGAAGGTAGGTGAGGTCAACTACAAAATTCATAAGGTGGGTGCCAAGAAACATAGTAAAGTGGTGCACGTGAATTGTCTGAAGAGGTATTGGGAGAGGATGAGTGTGGGTAGGTTGGATGTGGTTGTTGAGGAAGATAGTGAGGCGAAAACCAAGTTGTCGGGAGAGTGTGAAGGGTTTAATCAGGGTGAATTGGATAGTTTGTTGGCGGAGTATGATGTAGTGTTTTCGGACTTGCCGGGAAATACGAGGGAGGTTGTGCTTAAGATAGAGACAGGAGATAGTCCGCCTATTAGGCAGACACCGTACTCTGTGCCGTTGGGAATTAGGGAGGAAGTGAAAAAGGAGTTGGCTGGTCTGGAGAAGTGTGGGGTGATCGAGAGGTGTGACAGTCAGTGGGCGTCGCCCTTGGTGCCGGTGAAGAAGCAGGGTGGTGGTATACGGTTGTGTGTGGATAATCGAAAGTTAAACGAGGTGACGGCCAAAGAGCCCTATTATATACCGGGGTTTGAGGAGATGGTGGAAAAGGTTGGTAGTGGTAAGGTGTTGTCTAAGTCAGCCATATTACCAACCCACTCACACACATTCCACTTCTTCTCTTCTTCCTCAAACAACCCATGGTACAGGGTCCAGCGGTGTCCTGACCCTAAACCCATAAACCAGATCAAAAGGACTAAATCCTGAATCGGCGTGAGGCATCTGCCTCAACACATACAAAACAAAATTCACCTGCCCCACCCAATCCATCTTCTCCTCTACACACTTCCCCAAAATCGCCTTCAGTGTCCCATGCATCCTCTCCACAGCCCCATTCGTTTCCGGATGATATGGGGAGGTCCTAACTTTCTCAATGCCCAACCAACTACACATATCCTTCATCACCTTCCCACAAAGCTGACTGCCTTGATCAGTCAATACTCTTTCCGGGATCAAGGTCCTTGAAAAGATTGACCACAACCCATCCATAACTGTCTTAGCATGGATATTCCTCAAAGGTACCGCCTCTGGCCACCTTGTTGCCAAGCAAACATAAGTTAAAAGGTACATGTTGCCGCCCTTCCCTTTAGGCAATGGACCCACTAAGTCTACTGCCACATCTTCGAACAGCTCACTCAGTAATGGCCTCTCTACTGCTGGTGCCTTCTTTGGTTTCTGCTTTGACTTGAGCTGACATACCTTGCATGCCCTGCAATGGGCCCACACCTACTTGCTCATGCCTGGCCAAATAAAATGCCTGCCCACCATGGCTGACACCTTCTCCGCCCCCAAATGTCCATTCCTCTCATGCCCCAACACTAATACTTCCTCCCTAAACTCCATCGGCACCACCAATACGTCCCTAAACTCCTCCCAAGTTACGTACATTGACTTAACCAACGTTCCACCCTTCCACGAAAACCCTCTCTCCTTTCTCTCACCCAATTCCCTCCATTCCTTAAAACTATCATCCTTCCTGACAGCCTCCCGGAATTTCTCACCATCCGAACCACCCTTCATAGGCCCTATCTTCCCTGCTAATTCACACAACTGCCTTTCCTTTCCCTCTAAAGGTACTTGGCCCTCTAATGCAGTAGGTACTGCCACACCTTTTACCAAAGTATCCTGACTCAACTACCGAAGTAATCTCCTCAGCTACCGAAGCATCCTGCTCTGACTCCTCAACAGCTGATACCTCCTCAATCACACTCCACACATTATCAGAACTCTCACCTCCCACACTAACTTCTTTCTCACCCAGTTTCAAATCCTTCGTCTTCACACCCACTATCACTGTATCCAACCCAGCCTCCCTCTTAGCCTGACTTCTGGTTAACATGTTCACACTCTTAGGTTTCACAGCTTCCCTGAACGCCTCCACCTCCTCATCCACTCTTAAGTCTAACGGCACAATACAATATCCATCATCCCTCTCATCAACCACTACTCTCTTCTCTAACTTTAGACCAGTAACCTCAAACATAGCCCTCGTACATTTCCTCAAGTTGGTTTCACCACACACTCCAGAGATAAGAATCTCACCAAAGTTTTCCGCACCCTCAGCTACCATAGACTTTGGGACTACTTCCTTTCCTTTAGACTCCACATTCACTGGAGCTAACCCACCTCCTAAAGGTTCCTTCTTCACTGTCATTCCCACCTTCTTCAAAGGACAATCAGGACTTTTATGTCCTTCCTTATGACAGTTATAGCAGGTAGGCTGCCTAGCTTGACTCACAGACCCAGATACCCGGTCAACATTGGGACTAATGGGCCTATTTGCCTTACAATCGACAGCCCTGTGCCCTGCCTCTCCACAGATGAAGCAGTTCACGGTGGACTTACTATTACTAGTGTTGTCACGACCCACTCTTCCTGTCCTACCCCCATCACCACTACTTCCCAACATCTTGTAGAAATTCCCCCGTTGTCTTCCTGACATCCAATCACACCACGCCTCCCGTAACTCCCTCACACCACGCCTCCCGTAACTCCCTCACACCACGCCTCCCGTAACTCCCTCACATTGGTAATGGTTTTGTTCTCTATGAACACCTTCCCACTACTAGGGATGACCTGTCTTGTCACCGCCATAGCCAAGGCAAACACACATTCCTCCACCAACTTCGCTCCCTGAAACAACCCCTTGCAAATCCTACAGATAGTGTCCACCACCTCATCTCCTGTCTTCGCCTTCAGTGCCTCTCCAGTGAGTTCAAACAACTTATGCCCGTAGGTGATAGTGGTTTCACCCACGGCCTTCAGTAAAGCACCCTTCAATGTCTCATAGTCAGCCCCCTCGTCCATTAGCTCGCTGACCTTCATGCACAACCTCTCCGTCAATCTTGCAAACAATCTCTCCGACCACTCCGCCCTATTGATCTCACAATCTCTCATAATCCGTTCAAACCAGTCCAGATAGGCGCACAAATCCGAAGCCTCCCTGAACATTCCCAAACCTCTCAACTTCTCTTGCTGCCTCTCCTTCTTCTCCTTAGCCCTGTCTTCCTCTTCTTTTCTGTCTCTCCTGGCTACATCCTCAGCCTTTCTCCTTTCCGCCTCTTCCTCTATAAATTTTGTCAATCTCAATTCTTCTAACTCCCTTATTTTCTCCGCCTTAGCATCTTCTATCTTCCTTAACTTCTCAGCCTTAGCATCTTCCATTTCCCTCATCTGCGTAAACATCTCTCTCAAATCAGCTCTCCTAGCCTCTTCATTAGCCTTCCTAGCATTCTCTTCTTCCTCCCTCCTAGCCTCAGCTGCCTCTAACAAGTCTCTCTTATACTGCGCATCCCTCTCACACATTATCCTCAACAATGTTTTAACCTCTGAATCATCTCCAGTGGCCATCTCGTACACTTCCTCACTCTCACTTATACCACTCAAACTGTCACTCCCCTCAATCACTGTTCCTGCTCCCTGATCTACTTCCCTTTCTACTACTTCCGTCTCCTCTCCCTCCGAGCTCACCGTTTGTTCCACCGGCCTGGTGAAGTACGGCGACCTAGGCTCTAGCACTTGTCTCCTCGATGGCCTATAAGCCAAATCTCTTACACTCCCAGCTGGCAACTTCCTGCTGGTCCTCTTCCTCCCCATTTCCTCAGGTTTGGTCTCCGGCATGGGCAGGGAATAGCTTCACCGTCCGACAGAGACCTCAACAACAACAAAAAAGAAAAAAAAAAGAAAAAAAAAAAGACACACGGATAATAATGGCGCGCACAAAAAAAAAAAGATTCAACAATGATACAAGTTATACACAAACACAATTGTTCTGTTCCGAGCAGTCTCGACTGCTGTTCTCCTACGGTAGTATGGTCCCGATGTAGGTAGGACATAGGTTGAGTCGGCGGACACACGCAGGAAGATCTCAATATTGGATATTTCCGCTGATGTAAATCCTTGTTGATGGTTCTTCTCTCGGGATGAATCCGGCGATTGAAGAATCCCACCGCTGCCACCAAATGTGGGCCGACTCTGGGGCAGTTGTCACTTTGGCCTCTCTTCCGACTCGCACCTGATGACAGCAATTATTTGCTGCCACCAGAGTCTCAAGGGTTTCTTAGCTACTCCTTGGCTAGCCACGACCCTACCCGCAGGTTGGATACTAGGAATAGGTTAAAATGTCTTTAATCAAGAAACAGAACACACAACGTATTGAGTGCCGTGAACTACAAAACTGAGACTGAAGCACATGGCACACAACATCTGACTTATATAAAAAACACAAACTCCACCTACAACTCCCACAAAATGCTGCAAAGCACACACACAAACACAAACTATCGTGTTACACTTTCACATAAACTACACATGACTTCCATTAACAACTTATTGATGACACACACACAAACATGTTCATTCACGCACGCCCGCAATTGTCTCTTCTCAGTTAAGCTTCATGTGGGCATGCCCACACAGAGGGGCATGCAAACAAAATGATTTATGGAGTAATGTCTATTCAAATTCAACTTTGTGCCACACAGCAATATTGCATTGTCCGTATATTGACTAATGCTAACATAAAACATAAAAATTTGCGATGGTATTGTTCTTGTTAACAATTCACTTTTTTTTATTTCAGGCCTCTATATTGACGCCCATAATATGACATGGTTGATGGCGCTGGTCTGCTTGAATCACAAGTATAGAGTATAGACTCGCTGGAACAAGTTGAGCTTGTACACTATAATAAAAAACCAACAAAAACAACATTACAGAGGGTGTCACTACAATATAGTTTTCACGCTATGAAGTGGAGGGATAAACATAAATGTAGAACTTTACCAATAATCATCATTGAGACAGAAACAACACTGCATTTTAAGTGACCTGTGTTTAAACACTCACTTTGGGCTTATTCACGATCTTGATATTTTTTTGACAATGTTGCCGCAAAAAATCAGAACCACCAAGCGCTACTTCTAGAGTAGCCTCCTCTACTGGTAGGTTTTTAGAAATATCCTGCTCCTCCAACAGCTTGCTGATCTGGTTTCTGATCTCAGTGTGCATATTCATGACTTCATCGTCTGTAGACTGCTGCAAAAACTGTTCTGTATATCCTATGACACTGGTCACTCTCTTGCTAGTGTCTGACAAACTCTTCTCTTGGCATCTAAGCTTTTCTACCTTCTGTTCCACTTTGGCCTTCACTTCTTCAATAAATTGCTGCTCACGTGATTTCAAAATCTTTTGGAGAGCTGTAAAATGATCTTTAATTGAAGAAGTTATAGTGTCTCCCTGGGCTTTTACCTCCAGCTCTGTGTTTTGAATGTTTTCCAAATCCTTTGATAATTTAATTTTAAGTTGGCTAAGAAGTTTTGATGTTTTTAATAACTCTTCTTTGTTGTTCTTGGCAGCAACACTGTTAAATTCTATGTTGTGATCTCTGTGATCTCTATGATCCTTCACAGTGCAGTCTCGACAAATTAGCTTGTTACAATCGAAACAATAAACTTTGAGTATGTCATCGTGAACTGGACATCTGTATCTGGTGTATCTGACCTTGCATTATCGTGTTCCAGTCTCATGCATTACTGTTCCTTCACAGTCCAGCAAAGTACTGCAAATTATAATTAATGAAACAAAAGACAACATCAACTAGCTAACTAGATGTGACTCAAATTTTAACATAGCTAAAGGGAACAATCACACAGACAAAAGTGGTCAATAGCTACAATGAAGATTGCTTTACTGTTAGAGCGTTGTTTTGGTTCAGAGATTCCAGAACTTTTTTCGTACTAAAAAAATAAAGATTTAGGATGCTTAGTTTTAGTCTTTTTCTAATGCTCCCTGAAAATTAGTTGTTTTTAGTATTACATGTACTTCTATTTCATGTGAAAGATTTAGTTAGTTTTACTATTGATTGACTTATTAACTGGGACTTCATACGCAATATGGACTTTTCCCAAACAACTTCAAAAATAGCATATTTCTATGACATCTTGGGTAAATAAAGATATTATAATAGGTTAGAAAGTGTTTACTTTTTATAACCTACACTTATTAACTACGGTGAACTGGTTACAATTAAGAGCGTAGCCAGACCCTTTACCAATCGCTACGCGGGAAAAACATCTTTTTAAAAAGTTTACTATTATTCTACTGTACAACACAAGTCTGAAAATGATGGCGAAATTCTTAGATAAAAAAAAATATGAGGAGTAAATTTGTATATTCTCATTTTAGACAGAAAAGACGTCTTTTCTTAAAACTAACAAAAGAGATTGCCAAATTGAGCCAAAGAGAGAATTTGTTCAGCAATAAATTAGCTAAAGCAAATCAGTCCTGGATGAAATTCAGGACATTTTACATTCACAATAGTATAAAAAAAATATATGTACTGCTAAGAAAATGAGGGAAAGAAGAGGCCAAATGAACGAAAGGAAGGAAAGAGGAAAAATTTGGATAAAAGGCTGGGTGGCATCTGACGAAACAGGGCTTGAACCAGCCAAGCACACGGCCAGCTTGGGAATTATATATATATATATATATATATATTGTTCGAAGTATCCTCATGACTTACTTAGCCACCAAATTCGATTGTAATGTGAGGCTATTTATATCCCTTAAAGTACTACTCTCGCTTTGAGATATTAGATAGCCACTACAAGCAGGCTCTAGCTAATTTCAAACCAATAAACCAGCTTTTCTCTATGACTACGTATGACTGTTTTCCGGTCTTAAGCGGCAAGTTCTGTTATTGGATTAAAATAAATGAAAGAAGTGAAATCATTTATTTCCTTTAGAATTGTGTAACTTAATTAATAGTCATCCTTATAGTGGGGAAGAGTTGTTAAATCCAGTGCATCAGGATGACAGAGTGAGAGCACTCTCTCATATGTCTCCACATCTTCATCTGCCACAGCTTTTATTACTTCTATTTTTGAAACAAAAAACGTTCTTGTTCAGCAATAAATCAGTCCTGAAATTCTTTGACCACACAATATTATAAAAATATTCTGCTATATAAGGACAACAAAACATAAAAAGAAGGCCACTAAGGGGGAAAATGGAAGGAGAGGAAAGGGGAGAAAACAACAACAACAACAAAAAATGAAAATAAAAAAGAAAATAAAAGGGAGAAAAAGGAATAAAAGGGAAAAGAAAAGAAAAAAAGAAAAGCCAAAAAAAAAAAGGAAATAAAAAAGGGGAAAAAAAGAAAAAAAAAAAGAGGAAAAATGAAAAAAAAAAAAGGAAAAAAAAAGAAGAAAAAAAAGAAAAAAAAGGGGGATAAAATAAAAAGAAAAAAAAGGGGAAAAAAGAAGAAAAGAAAGGGGGGGAAGGCAAAAAAAAAAAAGGGGGAAAAAAAAAGGAAAAAAAAAAAAAAGGCTGGATGGCATCTGAGGAACAGGGTTTGAACCAGTCATGAGTGTTTTGTGCTCACGGCCAGCTCGGGCTTTGAAGACAGTCAAAATGTATGAAGTATCCTCATGACTTAGCCAGCCAATTTGACGCGTAACGTGTGGCTATTTATACCCCTTAAGGTACGCCTCTCCATTGGAGATGGGAGGGTATGGGGTAATTGATGTGTACAGTGGTGATTACCAACTAAATTTTATAGTAGTAGTTATAAATATAGAACACATGCAAGCTCCAGCTCCAAGAAAACATTCTAACAAAAAAGTAATGATGAACCAATAAACCAGTGACATATACCATACAAGTCTAAAAATGATTGGTGAGATACTTAAATTATTGGATCAAAAAAAAAAAAAAATCATTTGGCTCCTTTAGAATTGCGTGACTTTGTGTTAGTTCTCTTTTTAGCCTGGGGAAGTCGTCTTTTCTTGTTGAAGTCCAGGGCATCAGGATGGTAGAGTGAGCGCACTCTCTCGTACGTCTCCTCATCTACATCTGCCACTGCTTTATAAAATGGCCGGCTGTGGAGATCTTCTATATACACAATAGACATGGAAATGTCAAGGATGTAGCTACCAAATTTCTAACCCTATTAGTTATTTGTGCACACTTGAACAGGTAGCAGAAACCACTCTAATTATTTACTAACTTTCCACAGTGAGGAGGAGGTACTCGCCTCTCATACGGAACAATTGGGACGCATTCTGCAGCGGGTCTTCAGCCATGTGCTTGGTCAGGTTGATTAGGTTGTTGTCCTTATCCAGAAGAAGAATCTCATCTGGAATAAACAAAGATGCAACATTGTCAATGCTGTGCACTAAGCAAGAAGCTGGTAGCTTACCTAAATTTCCCCTGGCAGTGCTTTCTTTCCGTATGTCCTGTACTAGTTGAATGAGATAGCAGTCAGGGTTGAAGACTTGCAGTTTAGCAGGATCATCAGCTGGATTCCCACAGACAAATAATGCAAAGTGGTAGTTGTGTTCACCAGCCATTATTGAGCAGTACTAGATCATGGGAACTCACTGGTAGCACATTTGATGATCACAAACATCTTCGAATCCCCTACCTTCAGTAATCTCTGGTGATACCCTAGGCACACCCTCTGTTTCTAAGCACCTCTTGTTTATCACAGCCAGGAAGGAAGCGTGAATATCATTTCGACACTTTGATAGGCTTCAATGAATATGTTATAGCCTTCCTAGCAGGTTGCTGGCATCGTTTGATTGTAATTTATTGTACTATTGTTGAAGTTATTTACTACTAAATAATAATTTGGTAATCTTGCGCATTTAAATCAATCATATTTTGTTGTAATTATCAATAATGCCATCAACAACTGCAAAAGCATCAGAAAACGTGTCTCTCTCACATCCAAAGCGTTCATACCAATGGAGATACGCCCCACTCTTCCACATGACTTCCGACCTCTTCCTCACACCAGCCAGATAGTTCACAACAACTGAAGAATTCGTCACCAGAGTAGCCATCTTGAGATGTCTGAAACTCTTTTCATAGCTCCTCCAGCAGTCCAGGGGGAATGGGTTCCACTCCACTGTAGAGTAGGCCTTCTTTAACTTGCCTTCAAGAGTCTTCCATTGGTCCACAGGGAAGAACGTCTCCATGGCAGTTGGAGATCCCCGAGCTACCAAGAGCATGGAAGATGTCCTGGCTTTAAACGGATCACCTGTTTCAGACAAAGTGGAGGTAGAGGCGTGGTGAATGAGGTGTGAGGTGGCCTGGCTCCACCTGTTGGCTGGCTGCATCAGCTGAAAGTGACGTGTAGAGAGAAATTTGTGAGTTGGATCAGGACAGACTGATCGCACAAGCTCCCAGGGTTCTTGACAGGACATACTGACAAACCTGGAGAAATTGAAATGAAAATAAGGAAACTAGCTCCCAGTGGCGTATGTTAGCCAGTGACAAAGCAAACATACCAAACATTAAAACATACTGTGAAATTGATGAATTATTTTTTACATCTCGTAGCTACCACCCAATAGTCACCACATCCTGCTAAACTGTTTTTTCTTCATTCTGGCCTCATAGTCATTAGATCAAACTGTTCCATACAATATATATTAAAAATACATTTTTTTGATTTACAATCAGCATGTCCTCAATGAAATGTGTAGTGTACTTATAGAGGGTATGCCTGAATCTGAATAGCAGTATGTGGTATTTATTCTCTCCAAGCGGAGGGCAGTGAAAACAAAATGATTTATGGAGTAATGTCTATTCAAATTCAACCTGTGTACCACAGCAATATTGTATTGTCCTTATATTGACTAATGCTAACATAAAACATGAAAATTTGCAATGACAATTGCTTGCTGATGGTATTGTTCTTGTTATCTCTTCACTTTTTTATTTCTGCCACCATAAAGATGCATTAGGATAATTGCGAGCTGGGGTCAATGCTGAAGACTGGCTGGAACTAGTTGAGTTTGTACACTACAATAAAAGAGAAAGATAAAAAAAATCATTACAGAGGACAAATCTTAATACTATAGTTTTCATGCTATGAAGTGGAGGGGTAAACGTAAATGTAGAACTTTACCAATAATCATCATTGAGACAGAACTAACACTGTATTTTAAGTGGCCTGTGTTTAAACACTCACTTTGGACTTATTCATGATCTTGATATTTTTTTGACAATGTTGCCGCAAAAAATCAGAACCACCAAGCTCTACTTCTAGAGTAGCCTCCTCTACTGGTAGGTTTTTAGAAATATCCTGCTCCTTCAACAGCTTGCTGATCTGGTTACTGATCTCAGTGTGCATACTCATGACTTCATCGTCTGTAGACTGCTGCAAAAACTGTTCTGTATATCCCATGACACTGCTCACTTTCTTGCTAGATTCTGACAAACTCTTCTCTTGGCATCTAAGCTTTTCTACCTTCTGTCCCACTTTGGCCTTCACTTCTTTAATGAGTTGCTGCTCACGTGATTTCAAAATCTTTTGGAGAGCTGTAAAATGACCTTTAATTGAAGAAGTTATAGTGTCTCCCTGGGCTTTTACCTTTAGCTCTGTGTCTTGAATGTTTTTCATATCCTTTGATAACGTAGTCTTAAGTTGGCTAAGAAGTGTTGATGTTTTTAATAACTCTTCTTTTTTGTTCTTGGCTGCCACACTGTTAAATTCTATGTTGTGATCTCTATGATCCTTCACAGTGCAGTCTCGACAAATTAGCTTGTTACAATCGAAACAATAAACTTTGAGTATGTCATCGTGAACTGGACATTTATTTACTGGTGGACTCCTTAATTTTGGCACTAATACTTCTGTACTTTGTAATTTTTCCAGAGGAACCATCTGATGTCCTTCAAAGAAAGCCACCATAACTGAATGATGATCCACACAGGTCTTACAAGCAAACTTGTCGCACTGCTGGCAGAATCCCACTGCATTAGCTTGTGGATTCTTACAGATTTCACAGCTGGCCTGCTTACTAAGTGCTTTCTTGAGCTTGGTATACATGCCTTTCAATCGGTTTACAATAAAGGCAGGCTTTAGCTCTTCTACCCCTCCATCTGATAGAGTGGTCTTCTGGCGACATTCAGGACATGAGAAAGGTTTGGCTTTTCCAGCTTTGCGAGCTAGCTTGCTGATGCACTGCTTACAATAGCAATGGAGACAAGGTAAGACTTTTGGTTCCTCATAGTGTTCCTGACAGACTGCACAAGTTATCTCCTTCTCCAAGTCATCTAAACTCTTCTCTAATAAATTTATCTTTACTGCCATCTTTACTGCCATTTTGACTATTGAGACGAGTCGAGTCTCATGTGATCTTTCCAAAAAAGGAAACATGAAACAACTTGGTTTGTGTAAACAAGAGGGCTTCCCTGGATCTAGAAATTGTTTATCTTATTCCAAGTACGATGGGAAATTGGGATTTATCATGGGATGTCCACTGTCCTACTCCTTGATGCACATCCTACTTCTAAATGCACATGCGTTCCAATGCCCTTCCTATCCCATGGGACCACCACCTGTCCATCTTATAGATGCATGTAAATCCCACTGTCCATCCCATCCTACGATCCCTTGAAAGTTTGGGATCCCATGGGATGTCCACCTGTCATGCTTACAGATGCATCCTATCCCATAGGACCTTGGGATCCCCATACCTTAGGCTCCCATGGGATGTTCACCTGTCCTGCTCACAGATGTATCCCATCCCACAGGACTTTGGGATCCCCGTACCTTAGGATCCCATGAGATGTCCATCTGTCCTGCTTCCATGCATGTGTGTCCCACTATGCCACCCACACATGTACTTACCCTTGTTTGAGCTGCCACAGAGGCATGAAGAGATTCGCCATAGTACTAGAAATCTGCCCATTCATGTCAGCCACTGAAACTTCACCAGATCTTCTCCCTCCTGAAGATGCAGGAGGTCCTGAGGGTCCCTGCCTCTGTCTCTTCACCTGATCCATCACAGAGTCATTGTTGAACAGCAGCACAGAGTCAGTGTAGTTTTGCAGCCAGGCTAGGCACAGGGCAGAATTGAGGTCCTGTAGTGGCGTCTCTCCTCCACTAAATGGAGTGATGGCCACAGACAGTATGAGGGACGCAGGATAAGCACTTCTCAGATTCTCCAGTATGGCGGAACCTAAACCTGTCCACATTGGACAGAGAGAGAAATACATCAGAAAATTGGGAAGTTATGGATACAAAAAGGCATTGTTTTAAACCTAGCTAAGGTACACTTCCTTATAGCTACATGTGAATACTGTCTAATCTGGTAGCACACAATCAACTCAGTATACATTTCAATATGCTGTATGCCAGAGGTTGAGTTGCCCTATCTATTACAGCCGGTTAATGTCTACTTGCATGTCTCTGCTTAACCCTTGTAACCACGTACAGGAAATCAAGCATAAATCAGCATGCGTAAGCATCAGGACAGGATTGATAAATTCTAAAAATGTATCAAACATCAGCAACAGTTGAAGTTACGGCTATAAAATTGGATACCTCAATATCTGGTGCGGACTACGGTGTAATGGCAAAAATTATTTGATGAGGCCTGCATTTTGTCTGATTATCCTGTGCATGATCACATATAATTTGAGCTAAACCCATCAGAAGTACATAAGTATACATATTCTTAGTTGTATCAAGGGGAAAAAAAAAAAAAAAAAAAAAAAAAAAAATTAGTCAACATTCCACTTAACTCCCAGCATATGACAAGGCTGTATAAATCCGAGAGACTGTCTGTCCCATCTCAATAACAATGGCGGTTCACACTGGTAGTACAAATAGAATTTAGCTTGGAGAACATGGTGTCCCATGGAAACATAATTGTCAAAGAACCCGAGCTTGATTATCACACAGCATTGATCTTGTAAAATCAAATTATTAGGCAAAATGAACTATTTTCATTATTGCAGGAAAATAGTCTTGTACAACAGGTGTTGCCATAAAAAACAAAAAAAACAAAAAAAACAACAAGAAAAAAACCTATTTTGTACCCTGTATGGCAGAAACGACTTCAGACATTGTGTGTACCCCAAAAACCAGTTGGAAAGTATGCGATCTATTGACAACCCTTTACCAACTTATATTTTATAGAACTAGTCCAGATGAAGTATGCAGACTCAGGTTGTTAAGCACCCCCTCTTTGTTAAGTGCTGAGTGCCTATTTCTTCTTGGTTCTAACACCTTTTATTAAGCACTCCAGGCGTCTCATCTACTGCCGAATGGTGAACCTCGTTGGTAAGTGCCCATTTCCTTATCGTTTTAAGTTGTTAGCGGGAGGGAGGCACTTTGTAAGTATATGCACTGTATATGTTTGACAGCCATCTGGCACCATTAAGTCTCTGTGGAGTGTTATGAAGTAGTGTGGTATACCTCCCACTATGTTCAGCGTAATGTGGTCCTTACATGATGGCATGTCAGCAGAAGTGACAGTGAATGGACAAGTGGCTCCTGAGTTTGAAGTGAGGAATGACTTGAGACAAGAATGTGTGATAGCGCCAACTCTCTTCAACTTGTACTCTGCAATGGTGATGGAGCAGTGGAGAATCAGATGCAGTGTAGTAGCTAAAAGTAATAAGCTGATGAGTATAGTGTGTGTGAGAGAGCATTCAGACGAAAGCAAGACATTGATAGACACAGATGTGTCACTACTCGTCAGAAACATTAATAACTGTGATTTAGTCCGTCACTTGTGGCAGAGAAGCATCATCTGATGGGTTGCTTCCTTTCAAGGTCAAGGTCAAGGTCAGTGTGTGTGTGTGTGTGTGTGATTCACAAGAAAATGAGCTTTGCATATTATTACTGAGTGGCAAAAAAAAAATCCAATCGGTAAATTCTGTGAAAATAACTGCCTTGTTGGTTGCTGCTTCTTTTTTTAAATTTAATGAAGTATGACTGCTATAACTTTCTTGTGCATGAAACTTAGGAGTTCAATACTTGTGTTCAAATTACACAGGTTAGAAGAGGTCACAGTTCAATATTGAACTTGATACCAGTCACTTATGCTTCAGAAAATTAAATTATCTCCAGCTACTTGATACAGTACACAACAGATGTAGAGACATTCTATCTAGTGAGCTGCTTCTCTCATGTCAAGTGTAAGAGCAGCTGGCTAGATCTCATACCTACAACCACTGACACTCTCTTATGAATGCCTACATGCAAGACTGAACCAGGAAGATTATGTATATGGATAGAGTAACTAAATGAGTAAAATAATGTTAGTCTCACCAACAGTTTTAGCATATTGTATGAGATCAGTTAAGCATTGCATAACAAAAACAAACACAAAACAAGTTGCAGAAAATTAGTAAACCTATCACAGCGATGAGTGACCTAATTTAATAAGTATAAAAAATGAAGTTAAGGAGGTGTCAAAATGAAACCATGAATAGTAAATTAGGTTAAAATGTGAAAAATAAGGCAAAAGCGGTTAATCGGTGGAATCGACGAGGAAAGGCGGTGTGGTAAAAAGGAGAAACTACGAAAGAGAAGGCAAAAAGGGAAAGATTAATATTGTACTAAATAGCGGGTGGAATCGAATTGTCGAGTAATGGTGGCGTTAGTTAAAAAAAGAAATGAAAAGCAGAAGTTAAAAGTATCACTTAGCCTAAGCCCACACTCATGATAGAAGGACAGAAAGATTCACAAGCAGGAGAGGTAGATAAAGGAGGAGAAAGGACTCCTTGATTCAAGAAGGAAGAGCTGACAAAAAAAGAAAGGTGGGGGATACAAAAATGAGATAGTTCAGGAATAAATAGAGCAGGAGAGTGAAACTGATTGTAACCTTAACCAACAGTAGCCATGAATAAAAGTAACTTATGCTTCTGCATTCTTACTGTGCAATATGTCAAGCGCTACTGTGTGGCGGGGTACTTGCTAGTTAATTATTATTACTATTACTTATCACTTCCATATAATATGGTATTCAGCACTAGCCATAAAATTCAATGCACATAATTATTTGTCTTTTTATTATTACTATTTATCTATTACATGACAACGCCCCTCACTCTTATATTTTATGATACGAATCTTTAAAAAAAGAAGAAGAGAGTTTGTTGAATATAGGAAAAGCATGTGGGCACTGATTGTCAAGAACTGTGACGGCAAGTTTGACTATTACATCATGACAAACAAACAAACCACAAGTCAATTAACAATATAAAATATTAAGTCACGACTACTTTGGATCTGAGCACATACACATTTTAGAGTAATGCAAACCAAGACACAATAAACACACAAACTGATTGCGTTCGATTGCATCCTGATCATACACACACACACACACATACAAACTACATGTACATTACAACATTAGCACACATGTACCCACACTCAAGTCACATAAAACACTTGTTAATTAAACACCAGCTCCATTGAAATGCCACCTCACTCCAGCCAGATAAACCTGCCAAACATGGTATGTACATGTGTTAGTGTGTACAGAACAAACATGCCAGTCTGTAGCATGTACCCGTCCGTGTGAGTGTGTATAGTAATACCTGAAACATTCGCACAACCCTAATCACAATTGGAAACATTTCTTGATAACTTCATCACAAACATCTACAGTGCGTCCAGCTTAAAGAGTGAACTTTCTGAAATTTATGATGCTATCACAAAAACCACTGTAATAATATGAAGTATGCATGATCAATATCTAAATTTTTGAAAAGTTACACATTATTGGCATACAAAGCTGCACTCACATTATTTTTGTGGTTTTGTGGTTAGTTTTGTGGTAACAGGTGATACAACTGAGAGCTTTTGGGCAGTGAATTTGGTAGTTTTTAAGAGAAAAAAAGAGAAATTATTGGTCCTTATCTTTCTAACTTGGTTCACTGATAGTTAAGCTCCTAAGCTTTCATTTGAACCAAATTTTGTAAGTTGGTGAAATTTTTTACGTCCAATATTTAACGTTTTATGAAAAAAAGTGTTTAAGAAAAAACTTTTGAATTTATTGGGTTATATCTCTATAAATTTGTTCTATGGTATAAAATTATGATACAATTTAAGTGTATTAATTTGATAGCTTCATTTTTAATAATCACTGAATTATGGCCAATTTTTCATTAAATTTACATTTTTATGGTAAGGGTCTCCAAATGATGACGTTTGAGGTAAAAATACGCGGGCTGATCTACGTAAGCGTGACGTCTAAACTGTGCGCATGCGTATTGCTGCGATAGGTCCAGCTGGTGGCGCCATTTTACCGCACTTTATTCTATGCTTAGTATGGCTTCAGTGACATTGGCTTCCTCCAATATATGCCCAGTTATAACTAATCACTCGTAGTTTATAGTTTGTACGAGCTTCTAGTTGTGCGCTAAAACTGGTTGAAGGTTGCGGAGGGTTATCTGGAGCTACAAAGCTTAGAGGAAAGAAGCACAGGACCGCGGCTGAACGCCTCCTCAAGTAAGTCTGATTGTTGTGTGCTTAAGCGTGTATTTAAACTCTATTCTTACTTTCTTGGTGTGACGAATTTCTGAAGTACTCAACAGTAATGTGAAGAATCCAGCACATCACCTACACTTTAGCTATGGCCACACACATTCCAGTATTACTTTGTCCTTCACACTGAATCATTCATATCATTTTATTCATGATTTTACTATATTTTCTATCTACTTGTTAAATTTCAACTTTTTTTTAATTATACAAAAAAAATTGACAATTAATATAATTTTATAATGACATTATACAATATATATTATTACATAATTTTATGATGACATGAAATTGTGGTAGATACAAGCAGCAGTTGAATTTGGAGGGTGGTAAATAGCATCACCGTAACCATAGAGAACTGTACCTATATAGACATGAGGAGTAATGGACAGCTAAAGCATAAATAGTGGCATATAGAGTCTATGATGAATTGTATATCTTATTATCTTGGTCAGCAAACAGTAAATTGGCTGAGTTTCTAAATAAATAGGCCCTATTTAAACAGGTAAGAAAATCTGAGCGGACAAGCAACCCGTGATACAAACCTACCTCACATTGTAGCTTGCTCTTGTTAAGTAGCCTTGAATAGCAACAAAGTCCTGAGCCTAAAATGAACCAGAATGTCAAGCAGAAGGGTAGAAACGAAGTCATCAACTACGACTGCTTTTTGTTTACAATTGTCTCTGAGGTACTGCGCACGTGTTTGAGACTATAAAGGGGAATACCCGTATTACTGGTGGGTAAAGCGTTGCGCGGCACAAACCAATTACGATTAATGACGACGCGTAGACGAAAATGTGACGTCAAATAAAATGGCGAATAATGTATTGCAGTCTATGGACGATGCGCGGTTCTCTACCTTCTATGAGTTAAAGTGATTTTGTAGCAGTTGGAAACAACATTTGGAGGAGTAACAATAAGATACATGCATATCAAAAGGCTGTATTTTGTTTCTATATAATAAATTCAAAAAGTTCATTCTTTAAGCTGGACGCACTGTAGTGGGAAATGCAAGTATAACATAGCAAGCCACACGCTGCTAGTAATATGTTCACACACACACACACACCGCTTTTGTTTTTCAGTCTATGAATAGTTCACTGGCACCTGTTGGTATGTAAACAAGTAGTAGCACCTGGTGGTACAGCTACTTCTGAATTTGGTAACTGTGGGATGTGGTCAGTCACAGTCATGAATACATCACATTTCTCCCTTGTCAACACAAGGCTTTGGAAGGAGAGTGGTAGACTCTAATTAAAGCTTCACAAACTACAGATAGTAATTGCAACACAACATACTAAAATCATTAAGCCCTAGCTTGTCGCATTTTGTTATATATGAATCACTAATTTCTATAGCCACAAGTACTTGCAATTTCAGCCCATAAGCTAATCAAGGCTTTGCTGAATAAATTGTCATTTTTATTCATAGTATGGTACCGCAGTTTTATTATTATTTTTATTATTATCATCAGCTAACCTGACCCAGTGCCTCCAGAGACGCTGTGTAGCATAATAAATCCACTGAATCTATCGCACCTCTCCAGACACTTCCTCACTGCTTCCATAGTCCTCCCCAGCATGCTTTCCCCACCAGTGCACTTCTTGTGACCATGGTAACCAAAGGCCCAGATATTCCCTCTTCCCATTCTGTCAGTGACCACACACTCATCCCTGATTCTGCTACCAAAGACTTTATGAGATGTCAGACATTGTCTCACTACTTTACGTTCTGCGTCCACTAGGACGCATGGGAAAGAACCGTCGCAGAGTGTGTAAGGATTGTGATGGGTAGGGGTCGACAGACGTTTGCTAGGAAACTTGCTGTTATCGGAGGCTTTAGTGCTTGGATTTATTGTCCATTTAGGGGATAATGTTTCTTCCCAAAATGAGTGACTCAACTGGTTCCCGCACTGACCGACATGAAGAAAAATGAAGGACATACCCTGAGTTTTGGGTACTAGAAGGATGCTCTAATTAGGATTTCACAATTTTACAGGATATCCGGCCGCCACAGGATAACTTCAAACTTCCGGTATTTGTTACAACAACGTACATACACCACAAGAAATTCGGTAGTGAACCGACCACAAGTTGCAGGGGAAAGCTAAAAAAGTGTTTGTGATCCTGTTTCGCTGCGAGGACTCGTGGACAAAAAATGAGTGGGGACCACCAAGGTACAGGCTTTATTTTTTCATTATGGTGGTGCAATTGTTGTTGTAATTGTTGTATTGATAAAATGCACGAGTGATTAAACTTGTCTGCAAGGTTGGCTGGGGGGCATTTACCTTAATTTAATAGTTGCTTTTTTTTGGCAGTGTTTGAACTGTAAAAAGCAGACTTCATTCCTTTAGCTACACTACAAATACCCAGATATTATGGTAAAAAGTTGTGTGTGCTATTATCATATGTATTCATTGTATTAATATAGTGAGTTTATTTTGTCTTCAGTATGTAGCTATAAAGCTACTGTTTCCGTTAAGGCTTGTGAGCATCTTATTGTATATGTTTTGAAACTCCTTGGAGAGTGACTAGTAACAATATAGTTTCAAGGTACATTGATCATATTCTATGTAATTATTTTGGAAGCTGAGGGACCACATGGTTCAGTGACGTAGGATTGTAAATAGGCCATTATTTGCAGTCAGAGAGGAGTGGTTAATATTTAGGCCTGAAGTATCCATCATAATTTTTAGCATTGAAAGTAATTTTAAAAATACAAATGCTACTAATTCAATCATAACCGGGATGTTTCATTGAGAAGGTTTAAGTGATCGTTAACTTTAATTATGCTGATGTTGATGTCTTGCATTCAGATGGATTCTTTGAGTAAACCCCCTCTCTTTTTTTCCCCCTTCTCCCAGACTTTCATGTGAACTTGTGTGCGTGCTAATGATTCGGTTGCAAATTTTGTGCTATTTTTGCTATCAGCCATTTTAGAGTAGTCTTGTTCTTGTAAAGCTCTGAATGAATGACAGGATGTTAGAGTGTATGTGTTAGTTGTTAGCTCTGTATTTGTGTAACCATTTTCGTTTAAGCGAGTAAGTTACATTGCACTCCTTTAATTTGTGTATTCTAATAAGTTAGTCCAGAGTGCATTCTCCTCTGTATTGATTTGACCCTGTTATCTGCTCCTTCATCATCGGGTTTCTGTATTCGCAGTTTATTAATCTGAGGGTGTAACCAATGATTTTTTTTTAATCAGTGCACACATGCATGCATAGCTATTATGTGTTCCCATAGCAACAGTCTAGCCTGGGATAAGTTCGCACTTGTCCCTGTGATGTCGTAATTCTGGCCTTTAAAAAAAAAAATATCATTATTACTTTGAATGTAAATATTATATTCTTCATTTGGAGAGTTTACTCTACAGGATAATATGTACGTCCTGAAAGTAATACTATTAATATGAATCATGACATCACTGCAACAAGTGAGAACAGTTCCTAATGTTTCAATGAATGCTTCACTAAGCATATGTTCATCGATTGAACGCCCACTCGTTGGATAGGTTGTACCTTCCATTTCTGTTGTCTTATCCCCCCCCTCCCCCCCTTCCTTCTCCTTCGCTGGAGGTGCGTGTTAAGTGTCATTTAGCATATTAATAAAATGATCACGTGCTTAACTTAAGTGCTCAATGCCAGATCTTATCTTGCCATGTATAATTTCTCAACCCCATAAGGCGGTCCAACCTTAGTCACAGGTTACTTACCCTCTCGCAGCGTGTGTGGTGGTAGCCATGTTGCTATACAACAAGATGACAACACTTCTGTGTCTGGCTCCCTCCCTCTCTCTGACCAACAGCTGGCACTCATTCAAATGAAACCACATCCTGTTGTGTGTATGTGTGTGTGTTTGCCTCTAACTTTACCTAATAAGTGTATAGAGTACTCTAATTCAATCTACCACTCCTTAATTATAGTTTATAATAAGGTTACGAAGCAGGAAGCAGGATCGCTGTAGCTGAGACCTTAGCTAAGCAATTCCTACAACTACAGGAAGCAATTTATTATTTATTAAAATAGTAATATTAAATTGCTTGCTTGTAATGTGTAAGTAGTTAGATGTGTTTTTCAATATAGTGGTATGCTATATTATAGTTGTTCAGACCAGAATTTACAAGTGAGGGCAGATAGACAGATGTTTTTTTTCTCCTCAGTTTATCCTTCAGTATTACCATCTTATTGTCAGTAAGTGCTCATAGAAGTGGCTAACTTGAAGGGCTTACTTAGCTCACATGATCCTGGGAAGAGGGCCATGTTTGGACGCATGAAATTTCAGTGAGGAATACTTGGCAGTTCACGGTGTAGTCTGATATCCTTCCGTTGATTACAAACGGAAGCTTCCTTTCGTGACCAGGCAGGCCCCCCCCCCCCCCCCCCCCCCGAGAGCACTTGTGAGAACTCTCTTGTGGCATTTCAGATGAGGTACATGTATTGCATTCTGCTTGGATCATGGGCTCAAAGGTCGATATTAGGATTGCTATTCCTTAAATTAGGAGGGTGGGTTGTTATTTATCCTTTTATGACCATTTCCCCCGTCTCAGGGAGTAGGTCTGCCCCTGAGGGTATGCAGTAATCCCTACAGAAGTTTTAGAATGTGTTGGTGATAGTGTGGTACTTTTAATTTCAGCTCAGGTCTGAGTTATTGTCACATGTACATATAATTTTAGTTCTTTTAGAACATTTTTTTTTTTGAAGTGATGGATGAACGTGTCTATTTTGAAAATTTTAGAAGAGCAACAGCAACCAGCTGTGGGAACGGTTCATCCCTTATATATCTACTTTAATCACAATAATATTTTTTTATTCCTGGGCCCGTTCTGCTTAATAGACATTTTCCCGGCTGTCCAGTAACCTATAACTGTTGTTACTATATAGCTTATGAGGTGGGATACCAATACTTAGGGTGGGTTGTTGCTGTTGTCTTTAGTGTGTGTGTGTTAAGCATTTGCAGTGTATACGTGTGTACACCTGCTTAGATAGTGTTGTTGTTTTTACCATCACATATTTATTCTTTCAATGTTTGGTATCGGCTAAGTAGTGAATTCATTAGAGACGGGGTATATAACTGAACCGGGGTTATCCCTTCCAGGGCCTGTTGTAACAGTCTGTTAGATAACGCCAAGCTCTGAAGGAACAGCTAGCCCACAGCTAGAAATGGGCTGCCAACAGATGTTGTTGTTGTTGTTTTTTCCACAAGCTTTTAAAAGTTGTTTAACCCAATTGGCACTGTCCAGTGTTGTGGGAAGATGTTTGGTATGAAAAATCACCCTTTTAGATTGTGCCCCTTTCCTATGCCTCTGGCGTTTTTTTATTTATTTTTTTTATTTTGATAGTTTTAAGTTTTATACCTTCACTTTTTTCCCTTGTGTCTCAATCACCAATCCTCTGTGTGGTAAATTGTGTACACTGGCATTGGTTTTCCCTTTCTCCTCCCAGCCTGCGTCCAATGGCCATTGTATACAATCACTATCTCTGTAACAATACCTCCTCTTCCTCCCCTCCAAAGATACTTCCTCTCTCTCTCTCTCTCTCTCTGTTGTCTCCTTGGTCAACAGTAAACATTGAAGCCATGATCTCTTCACATTCGACCACTCTGTTGACTTCTGTTGAGTCCTCTCTAAGACTTTGGAGTCACTTTCGGTTTTAGCAAGGTTACGTCATGCGAGAGGATTCAGTGACTTTGTGCGCATGTAAAGTATAAATATTTCATATTTTTTTGTTCTCTTACATAGTGAACGACATTGTAACAGTCATAGTGCTATTTTCATCAGCTTACAAAATTGGTGAAATTAAAGTGTTGATACATATGAGGGAATAACAATATTAATTATGTGACTGAAATGTCAATGGAGAACTCCCTAAAATAGTATTAATAATTATGTCGGTGTCAGTTAATCTGAGCTTAACTCAATAGCTTGAGATATATATACAGGATGTAGTTTCAAGGAATAGAGTTAAAAATGATCTATTTATAGTGGGCAGAGTTTTTTTTTTTTTTGTGTGTGTGTGTGTGTGTGTGTCATTCAGCGTGTGTAAGGATGCATGTGTCAATGCTAATGGGATATCCATGACGATTTTCTAGGAGGTGAAAATTTTTGAATGAGAAGTGTTGGAAACTAACTGTCTCTAATTTTACATTATGTTGCTGACCAATTAAGTTGAAGTTAAAAACAACAACAGGGGTTGGGGAGGGGGAATCTCAGGGCTCCCATAGTCTGATATGGTATCTATGGGGATAGAGACTGATAGTGGGGAGTCTTAATAAGGTGTTCTTGTCGAGCATGGGAAAGAGGTGGTGTGTGGGTGTGTGTGTTGTTATGTACGTGACAGCGTAACAAATCCCAGGCTGAATTATCTTACTGTTGATGCATAATTTGTTTCAAGAATTGCCATCATGTCTTATTTCAACACTGTGTCATATTCACTACGAATGTCTAGTAATAATGAAATTCCCAATTAGTTTATATAAACTTGTAGTTAGGGAAGCTGATACCATTCTTGTTCATCTCAGAATTCCCTAGTGGGTGTTATATATCTTACCAGTGCTATTGGCCATCACTTCACATCCTATTCCTTAATGACATCATTTCTCCCAAACCTGTTCCAACATCCGATCAACATTACTGAAAATGAAATGTTGAAGTTTGATTTTACATTGCAAGTTATGAATTGCATTACAAAACAGAACCAAACTGTTTCAACTAAAATATGTAATTGAGTTTGTTACATTCAATTTTGTGAAGAAAATATTTTAATGACAGTTTTGAAAGTCCTGACCAGCTAGGCTATTGTATTACACTTTTTCAGTATTTTATTATAGTGTTGGAAACTGTCTATTCCTCTGTGTGTTGTCCACCGTACATTCATTCACACATGCACATACACACACACACTCACACACACACTCACACACAAACACACACACACACACACACACACATATTCATTCACACACACACACACTCACACACTCACACACACTCACACACACACACACACTCGCACACACACACACACACACACACTCGCAGGCAAATGCACATATATTTATGCTGTCCAGCGTTTGTGGGTATTGGTATCTTGTGTGTATTGTACCTTCGTGACACTACGTTGCCTTGACTACATAGTGTTATAAGATGGTTTCAAATTTACTGTTCACTTAATTGGCGAGCGAGCGAAGCGAGTGAGACACTATCAGGGGTAACTCAATTGAAAATCGGGGATATTTGTTTATATATATGTTTGGACGTACGTAAGGCATTTTTGTACTTTGACCCTCGCGTTTTTGTGTTAGTTCTGTGGTCCCAAACTTCACTAAACAGAATCCTCCGGTTTATCGATCAGCACCCGTATCACCCTAGAAATTGAATTGTTTACCATTTTGAATTCTTTTGCGGGTGCAGTTAAACATGAAAACTTACGGGACTTCCATTTCTATTCGAGTTAGTGGCGGTGGTAAGTTAATATGCTATTTGTCATAGTTATAAGCCCTACTCAACAGTATTTACTTGAAAATACATTGTCCACTAGACTAACCACGCAGGTAAGTCTCATGTAGGTGTAAGTCCAGTTGTGTCAACCTTATTTTCAGTAGCTTCAGTGTTAGAAGTCAAAATCATTCGTATAAAAATAGTAGTCTTTAGGCTCGCTCGCCATTTGTGCTCAAGCACATCACTAGTATAGTAGTGTTAGCACATCACTAGTATAGTAGTGTTAGGTGTACGTACATCACTAGTATAGTAGTGTTAGCACATCACTAGTATAGTAGTGTTAGGTGTACGTACATCACTAGTATAGTAGTGTTAGCACATCACTAGTATAGTAGTGTTAGCACATCACTAGTCTAGTAGTGTTAGGTGTATGTACATGCCATTTTCTAACATTAGAGAACATAAAATTCACATTTTCCTTGGGTGTGTTGTTGCTTTTGTTGTGTGTGTGTGTGTGTTGTTGTTGTGTGTGTAGGAGGCAAAGCCTTTGGAAGGCTCAAGAATGAGCAAGAGAAAGGTCTGGATGATATGAATGATGTGAGTTGAGAACATGGTGTGATCACTGCAGGTTTACTAGATTTATGTTAAATAAAACATCTTTGTTGACGTTTCTTTGTCTTCTCTTTCGATTGCAAGGATGTAATTATTTCTGTCCTTTGTGTGTAATGAAGGAGTTGGATGTATGTATGTATCTGCTGTGTCCAATGAAGGAGTGGGATGTGTGTATGTATCTGCTGTGTCCAATGAAGGAGTGGGATGTGTGTATGTATCTGCTGTGTCCAATGAAGGAGTGGAGTGTGTAGGTATCTGCTGTGTCCATGAAGGATGGGATGTGTGTATGTATCTGCTGTGTCCAATGAAGGAGTGGGATGTGTGTAGTATCTGCTGTTGTCCAATGAAGGAGTGGGATTTGTGTATGTATCTCTGCTGTGTCCAATGAAGAGGTTGGGATGTTGGTAATGATCTGCTTTGTCAATGAAGATGTGGGATGGGGTATGTATCTGCTGTGTCCAATGAAGGAGTGGGATGTGTGTATGTATCTGCTGTGTCCAATGAAGGAGTGGGATGTGTGTATGTATCTGCTGTGTCCAATGAAGGAGTGGGATGTGTGTATGTATCTGCTGTGTCCAATGAAGGAGTGGGATGTGTGTATGTATCTGCTGTGTCCAATGAAGGAGTTGGATGTATGTATGTATCTGCTGTGTCCAATGAAGGAGTTGGATGTGTGTATGTATCTGCTGTGTCCAATGAAGGAGTTGGATGTATGTATGTATCTGCTGTGTCCAATGAAGGAGTGGGATGTATGTATGTATCTGCTGTGTCCAATGAAGGAGTGGGATGTATGTATGTATCTGCTGTGTCCAATGAAGGAGTTGGATGTATGTATGTATCTGCTGTGTCCAATGAAGGAGTTGGATGTGTGTATGTATCTGGTGTGTATTGCAGCAATACCTGACTAGTGGAGACTGGGACGATGTGGAAGACTTGGAGGAGAAGTTGCAGGCCTACAAGAGTGAGTGAAGGGGGCCACCCTGTGGTAATTGACTAATTAATACAATCCTAGTTGGATACCTGTTGGTTTGTCCATGATATTAGAATGCATTCTCCTCCCTCTCTCTCTCCCTCCCTCTCTCTCTCCCTCCCTCTCTCTCTCCCTCCCTCTCTCTCTCCCATGTCAGTTGATTCTATTTGTTATCTCGTCTGACACTCTGTTTGCAGAACAGTTCATGGAGTTTGATGAGGATAACTCTGGAGATATTGGTGAGTGACATACATGTGCATGTGTGTGTGCATGTGTGATGTGCAGTATGTATGTAGGTGTACGTGTGTGTAGTATGTGTGTGTGTTTGTCTTTGTTAAATCTAGTGAGCAATATAATTGTATCGTGATGCCAAGTGTCCAGTTGTGGGTGGTTGTAACCAGGCAGGTGTCATGGTGTGTTTCAACACTCTGGGCAAGGGAGCTGTAGTTAGTTATAATATTGTCTGTTTGTAACAGATTATCTGTATAGAAATAATAGTTTTGTACAGTAGAACTCCGAGTTGAGAACCCTGGGCTTTCAGTTCACAAATAAGAACCTCCGAGTTGAGAACCCTAGACTTTCAGTTCACAAATAAGAACCTCCGAGTTGAGAACCCTGGGCTTTCAGTTCACAAATAAGAACCTCCGAGTTGAGAACCCTGGGCTTTCAGTTCACAAATAAGAACCTCCGAGTTGAGAACCCTAGACTTTCAGTTCACAAATAAGAACCTCCGAGTTGAGAACCCTGGGCTTTCAGTTCACAAATAAGAACCTCCGAGTTGAGAACCCTGGGCTTTCAGTTCACAAATAAGAACCTCCGAGTTGAGAACCCTAGACTTTCAGTTCACAAATAAGAACCTCCGAGTTGAGAACCCTGGGCTTTCAGTTCACAAATAAGAACCTCCGAGTTGAGAACCCTGGGCTTTCAGTTCACAAATAAGAACCTCCGAGTTGAGAACCCTAGACTTTCAGTTCACAAATAAGAACCTCCGAGTTGAGAACCCTGGGCTTTCAGTTCACAAATAAGAACCTCCGAGTTGAGAACCCTGGGCTTTCAGTTCACAAATAAGAACCTCCGAGTTGAGAACCCTAGACTTTCAGTTCACAAATAAGAACCTCCGAGTTGAGAACCCTGGGCTTTCAGTTCACAATAAGAACCTCCGAGCTGATAATCCCATGCTTTCAGTTGCCCATAGAACCTCCGAGCTGAGAACCCCCCCTGCTTTTCATTCAGTTCACAAATAAGAACCTCCGAGCTGAGAACCCTGGGCTTTCAGTTCACAAATAAGAACCTCCGAGCTGAGAACCCTGGGCTTTCAGTTCACAAATAAGAACCTCCGAGCTGAGAACCCCGGGCTTTCAGTTCACAAATAAGAACCTCCGAGTTGAGAACCCCGGGCTTTCAGTTCACAAATAAGAACCTCCGAGCTGAGAACCCTGGGCTTTCAGTTCACAAATGAGAGATTGTTGGCTGTAAGAGATGATAAGCAATACACTTTCTATTGGAGAAGCAGAGAGTTCGCTAAATAGAGATAGTTTGCTCGTTAGAGAGTCACTATCAGAGGTTCCACTGTACAGCTCATTTTAATTTTTAATAAAAAAAAGAAAGAGCATAATGTACAGTTAATGTCAATTTTCTGTCATTACATTGTTGGATGGACATTCGTTTCCCGAATACAAATTTTCATTTTCAAGTAAAATTCTTTGACTGGTTGGACAATTAGACAAAGTGTCAATTGTATGAGATGATCTCTTCTGTAGATGTACTGCAAGTAAGTGTCTACTTCACATGTTTATAAAAATGTATAATGTGTAATTGAAGTACTAGCAGACGTAGCCCTGCCCATAGCTCCACCCACTTGATGACATGCGGCTCAATGAGTGAGACTATCACAATAGTATAGTAAATGCTGTGTGTGTTTGTGTGTGTGTTTGTTTGTAGATATAATGGAGCTGAAGAGGATGATGGAGAAGCTAGGACAGGCCAAGACACACTTGGAGCTCAAGAAAATGATAGCAGAGGTGGACTCTAATAATTCAGGTAAATGGAGTTCTTAGCCAGATGGATGTGACTGCGACACTGCAAACTCTTCCTGATCCCGCAGCCCTTTACCTTTTCAATCTTTGCCTGATTTAAACCTCTCACTTGGTCAATAGTAGTAATTTTAATCTACTATAACCCCTTACCTGATCTGTTATTACCCTTTACCTGATATGAAATAATCTTGCCACAACCTTGCCTGACCCACCTCTACTACATAGAGGAAAGATAACACTATTGTTACTATGTAATTCAGTATCCGCTGCCAACTTGTTGACTACAGTTATTTGTCATTTCCTCCAGGTACCATTCACTACAATGAATTCTTGACAATGATGTTGGGGAAGAAGAACTCCATTCTTAAGATGTAAGAGAACATTTGTCACTAGGTTGGACAACAACAACAACAGCAGAAAAAAAAAGAAAAAAAAGATGACGATAATAAAATATTCAGTTTTACTAAATGTAATTTTTCTCTGCTGAGCCCAACTTGATTCTCATGAAGACATACATATGCCTGTCCACATATTTAATTAACCTTGCTGATCAAATTGTGTTCATTTCAGAATTCTTATGTTTGAAGAGAAGAATAAAGAGAAAGAGAAGCCCAAGGGCCTCCCTCCTAAGAGGTCATTGGCTGACCTTCCCTAGACCAGCTGATGTCAACTTTCTCGCCATTTTTTTTGTATTTTCCCTGTCAATTTGTCAATTTATATCCAACTTTCAAGTATATTATTTCCTATCCTACTAGCATTTAAAATTTATTTGTACATATTTAATAATACAGTCAAAGGTGTCCATTGTTTTTCAGATTAGGTAGAATACTTTCCCCTTACCTTATTATATGAACTTAAAAATTTCTGGTCACTTTTAATAACCAATCACTCAATTAAATTGGGAAGTAAATTTTGGCATACATTAAATATATAGGTTGATCATGTGACTTAATAATTGTACATTTTATACAGGTACACGGCAGAAGTCAAAATAGAGCAAACAATGCATGTAATGTATAGTAATTAGTTCATGTGTACCTAGTATTAGTGTATGAAGAAAGGAGGAAAAAAAAAAAAAAAAAAAGACCGAAACAAAGTGCAGGTATTGAGTTCAAAGCAACTATTACGAATTGAACCAGAAGTGGACAAAAACTAAAACTGAACAGAGTGCATCATTACACACACAGCCACACAGATCTCATTCTCGCACTCCGTATCAAACCAGATAAATCCAACGAATCAAATCTTGCCATTCACGTCTTTATCTTCTCTCCTCTGTTCCGTCATTTATGAGAGATGACTTGGGAATCAGATGTTCCTTCTCGCGGTTACGGTCACTCTGTATGCTGTAGCTAGGGATGACTCTGGGGAAGATGTAGCGTCTTGTCAGGGGCAAGAAGATGAGGTCGTAGTAGAGACACGTGCCGATGAATAGGATGACGTAACCAATGGGCTGCAAGAACTCGAAGTGTTGCCACCCAACGGCCAAGGAGAAAGCCCAGATGAAGATGGTGCGAACGCTGTCCAGCACCATCCTGGTAGTGGCGTTCATCCTCTCTGTGATGGTGAGGCCAGAGAAGTTGAAGAAGGCAATGCTCACGATGAGACCGAGGTTGGCAAACAAAAGCTGCCAGTTGTGAGTCATCTGGACAATCCCGTCGATGGCATCCTCGAACCTGACGTTGTACTGCCAGAAATCCGTACTCGAGGGTAAGTGCCAAGGGATGAAGTACATGGGGAAGAGGAGGATGAACAGGAAAGTGAAACCAAAAATTCCTTCCCAGCCGACGCCTTGGAGGGGAGGGACCTTGTACTTCTTGATGATCTTCTCCTCCACGGTCATTTGAACGGCAGCGATACATTGCGCGAGAATGATGAGCAAATCTCCGGAGAGGATCATCTGCTTGGACATCCCTCCAGTGCTGCTTTGCTCGAAGAAAACGTAGTCTCCAACGCCTACGATCACCAGACCCAGGATGACCACAACCATGCCCGTCCACTGGAACCACTTGAGCCGATTGCCGAGGAACCCGACAGAGAGGATGCCTGTGAAGATGATCACGCTGCCCCGGAGCATCTGAAAGCTGGCGGCATACGTCCAGGTCAGTCCCAGGTACATGGTGGAAGTGCCGGCAAGGTCACACGCAGCTGGGATGGCCCACACCAGAGGGTTGAACTTCTGGGGGCCGAATAGTCCAATGTCTTGTTTGCGGGCCTTTCGCCAGAAATACCACAATTTGAAAGCAAGAAAGCAGAACGCCTCTCCAATAAACATCATTGATGCCTACTTACACAGACAAACAAACAAACAAAATTATAACAACACAACAACAGCATGACAAATTGTGACACTCAAATAAAAGTAGCAAGTCATATATCACGCTCCCTTTCTAAGAAAGACATCCTGTAATTATGGTCACCCATTACCTCATGACAAATTGACCTCATAGCTACTGAATCTCGTACCTGGAAATAAGGATGGTTGAAGGCGTGAACGGGTTTAGGGTTTGTGCCCTCGGCGAAACTAATGTCTGCCCACCTGGACCACACAGAGGAATGAATGATAACTTAATAATTTCGTCGACTGAATTCAGAAAATACACAAATACATTATGACAGAAATAATTCAATAGTGCTTTAAATTTACTCATCTGTCCTGCATTTTATAGGTGTGAACCACAGACAAAGATCTTTTTAATTTAGGCATGGAAAAAATATATATAGAAAATTACAGGATGAAGAATGTAACACTTCAGAGAATAGCCCTAAACTTTAGAAAGAAAGGAGGAAAAAGTGGCTGAATAAAGGTACTTGTTTTAAACTGTGAATTCTGTTTCATAGACAGAGCCTCCAGCCCGGATTACATGGTCCAACCATCACCATGACAACAGGACTTGGTGAAAGTAAACACTACTGTTGTTGTAGCAAACCATCTTACATACATCTGTCTGTCATTCACTGCATGCAAGCAATGAGAAACACTTAGCAGTTCTGGAATTTGACAAATAAAAGCTACCCCCGTCATTCTGGAAGTGTGTATGTGTATGTATGTGTGTTATGCATTGACAAACTGATGTAGTAACCCCAAATACAACTAGCATAAGTGATCGGTTATGAGAAATTGTACGTTGTGAATAGAGTAAATTACAGTAAAATCAATTTACCTGAATCCCAACCCCCCCCCCCCCCCCACCCAATTTTTTTTTGGCTGTTCTAAACAAACAATTCAAGGTTAAAAATTTGGATATGGGAGAAAGTTTCCTTGGTAAAAAGGTTTTAGTAATGGCGGTCAATTGTTCTAACGGTACCCACCTGCTTCCCATTGTTTCTATGACATAACCAAGGAACTTTGAGAAAAAAAAAAAAAAAAAAAAAAAGGCCGAAGGAAGAATAACTTGCACAGGGTTGGGGTCAATTACATTGTAATTTGTAATTGGTGTATTTAATTACAACTTCAGTGTAATTGTAATTGTAATTGTAATTGAATGTTACCATTATATCAGTAATTGTAATTGTAATTGAAACTGATATAACTGTTAAAGTAATTGTGTGTAATTTAACATGTAGACAGTGTTGCAGAATGCAAATTGACTAGAAAAAGGTGTAAAACTCCTACAGAGTATATAACTCATAAATTGCAAATGTTAAAAGTACTAAATTTGCAGCTGTTTTTCAAAACTCCTACTGGGGTATCACATGACTTGCATGTGGTGAAGTGCTATTACAGCTGTTTTTCAATTATATTCAAGAGCAGCTGCTTATGCTAGTACTACCACTGCCTGTCCAGCTTCTGATTTTTGTCTTCAAGTTTTCATAATGAGTCTCATATTTGAACATTATGACATTCCTGAAAAAACTGGAGACACTGAAGGGACATTCAAGGCCTTGTGCAAGTATTGTAAGTCTGAGTATTCAGCATCAAAGAAGGCTACATCTAATTTGGTCACACATCTGAAGGTAAGTACTGGCATATTTGCTTTACTAGCAGCTTGTTTCATAGCATTTTAAATGTTCTACAGAGGAAGCACCCAACTGCCCATAATGCTATGATTATGGCAAAGGCTACTAAGGGAAAGGGGCAAGGCAGCACGGCTACTGCTAATCAAACAACAATGGACTTTTATGTCACTAGTACGAAAAAGTACCCAAGTACTGATGTACGCCAAATTCAGACAACAGATGCCTTGATCACTTTCATTGCTGGAAATTTAATACCATTATCAGTGGTTGATAGTGAAGAGTTTCGCAGTTATACAGCAAAACTAAATCCTTCTTATCAGATTCCTTCAAGAAAGCATCTTACAACAAAATTACTATCCGAAAAGTCAGCAAAAATTAAGGAAGATTTACAACACCAACTTTGTGCTGCACAGGGTATTTGCCTCACAATTGATCTCTGGTCTAGTCGACAAATGCGTGGTTTCATTGGTGTTTCTGGTCACTTCATTCTCAACTGGGCATTAAAATCAACCATGATTGCTTGCAAACGGTTTCATGGACGACATACAGGGGAAAACATCAATATGTTGTACGAGGAGTTGTTAGCCACGTATAGTATTGGACATAAAGTTTTATCTGTTGTAACAGACAATGCTTCAAACATGACTCGGGCATTTGGTCTTCCTGGGTTCGACTCTGCAGCAGTTATGGTGGATGACAGCGATGATGACAGTGACAGTGAAGACTTCTCTGATGGTGATGATGATGATTTTCATGATCCTGAAAGTGCCTATGAGCAGCTACCAATTACTCACTTGTCTTGTTTTTCTCACACATTACAACTCTGTATAAAAGATGGTTTCAAAGGTGCAGGAGCAATTACCAAAGTAGTAGCCAAAGCTTCTAATATTGTTTCACATGTGAAGCATTCCATACATGCCAGTGAGCTCCTTGAGCATTTCCCACGTCTGCAGTCTGCAAATGCAACTAGATGGAATTCCCACTTGGTCATGATGAGATATGTTCTTGGAATTCCCTCAGATAAACTTGCTGTGCTTAATACAACTAACCTCAATCACTACGAAAGAAATATACTTCACGATCTGGTTGACATACTGACACCATTTGAAACGGCTACAATGTTAATTCAGGGTGACAAGAAAGTAACCGCTAGCCTCGTCATTCCATGTGTCAGGGTTTTAAAAAAATCGCTCATTACTATGAAGGAGAAGTTCACCAACAACAAATTAGTCATTGGTCTAGAGAAAGCAGTTGACGAACGACTGAGCAAGTATGAGAAAGAAGAGGTTTTTCAAGTAAGCTCTGTGCTAGATCCACGATTCAAGTTTCAGTGGTGCCAGCTGGGAGAGCGTGATGCACTAACTGAAAAGCTTAAGTTCAAAGCAACCCAGATACAGCCATCCACATGCTCACTTGCAGTTACAGAACCCTCACCTAAACGACGCAGAACAGAGTCAAGCTTTTTTTGTCAATTGTTCGAAAATGATGTGGCGGAACCTGAGGCAAATTTGGAGACAACTTTCGATAGCGAGTTGTCTCTATACATGGAAGAGCCTTGTCTCAATGAAGATAGTGATATCATGAAGTATTGGGAAAGTAAACAAGCCAGATACCCCACTCTAGCTAAACTTGCAGAGCGCTACTTAGCTTGCCCAGCATCATCTGCTCCCGTAGAACGCCTCTTCAGTGTAGCTGGGAAGATTTTACGCCCTGATCGATGTCGTTTAAGTGATGACACATTTGAGAAACTTATGACAATTAAATGTAGCTCAACGTAGTAATGTATATGTATATAGTTGTAATTGCAATTACAATCAAAATGTAATTAAAATGTAATTGTAATTGACCGAATGTAATGGTAATTGTATTTGTAATTGTAATTGGCCTAGGTGATTGTAATTGTAATTGTATTTAAATACATGCAAACGTAATTGACCCCATACAAACTCTAGATTACTTTCTTCAACACTTTGGGCGTAGATTGCTCTCGATGTCCGGTGAAAAAACAAAACAAAACAAACTTGATCCCTATTCTTCCAAACTGCTGTGGGACTATCAATAGGCTTCATACATTCTATACTGAGTGTTTGAACAAAAATTTTTTTTTTTGATCTCTGTTTTCAGACAATTAAAAAAATAATACATAACCTGCCCATACGGGTTCAATATTTTTTCTTAAAAAAAGAAAAGAAAAGAGGATGTATACAACGTCTACTCTATGTATAAATAACGGTTTAATCTGAAATAGATTTTTTTTTTAAATTTGGAGAATGAGGACTAGTTTTGCCCACATATAATATATGTGGGCAAAAATATTATGCGGTCATGGCGTCGAAAGGGTTAACTCAGCTCAACAACACTGTCACCGCGGTGCCGCCCTTTTCCCCTCCAATCCCCTGTGGAAAAAATGTTTTTTTACCACAAAGAGAGTTTAAATTACACACAGAATACTTTTTTTGCCTACAAAAATAGAGTGAGATGCAATAATAATGATGGTATCAAATGATGTATGATTTTTAAAAGCTACGAATGAAAATCTAGTTTTTTTTACTGGTATGAAGCTTTCTTTGTGAACGGTTACTCCATCTCTGTATTAAGAACAGACACGGATAATTATTTATTGGAGTATAAAGTCTTGACTTGTGAACCTCACTGGATATCATCGCTCAATCACCACAGTTTTTATTAGAAGGCGGTGGAAAGGGAACGAAATGCACTATCTTGTTGTTGGTGTTTAGGAATAACCTTCATTGTATTAACTGGACATATTTTCCCACTCAAAACAACAACATCCTCTCTTTATATTTAGTCTTCACTCTGTTGAAAAAGTAACTATGGAATAAAGCAGTCAAGCCATGGCAACTCTTGGAATTATCAGTAAATAACCGCCCCCTTTCTCGGGCTTTGCCCTCGGGATCGGGACGGTGATCACTGATAATTTCTGGAACCCATGGTGGTTTACTATCATATACTTTATACCACTTAAGTTTCACTGATTGAAACACTGCTCCATACTTAACAAGTAACAGACTAGTCACAGAACACCCTTTACCAGCTTTGATATGTATTAGGCCACACCCATTCTTAAACGCACTCTACTTTGATGCACATGCTTACTATGAGAGTATATACTTCACACTGATCAGGCGTGATAAAAACAAACAAACAAAAAACAACAACAACGGCTTGTTACTGAATCTCAGCAATGTACCGTTTTAACTTTCAAAATTGTAAAGGGAGAACATAATACAAGCCCCCCCCGCCCCCCCTCCTCCCCACCTTTCCCTGTAAAAGGAACAGGTGATCACTAGTTTTTCCTTCTTTTGATGATAACAAGGAAGTAAAGGCTAACTTAAAGGAACTTATTCTTCTTTCCTTCACCAGATGAAGAGAAGGAAAATGCAAGAGCATAAAATAAATTACATGCAGGTAAAAGTGACCTATGTGTGCACACACACAAAAAGGTATTCTTTTAATAATGGGTGATGTTACTATGTTCAGCGAGTGATGTTTGGGTCTACACCAAACACACGCTTATTCATTCTTAATTACTTATTACTGCATCCATTTCCTGTTGTGCATTATTTTGTGCATGTTTTCTGAGCATGCTCAGTCTATCACTTTGACACATGGATTTGGGGCCTGGGACCTCTTTCCCCAGTTGTTGTTGTTGTGATGATTGATTCTCGATTATCCTGAAGTTGAGTTGATGAACTGAGTCTAGCTTAGCTGGTTTAGGCTGTGCACATTGACAGGTGTGCATGTTGCTCATTCTGAGCTGGTCCTTCCAATCTGTTCTGGGCTTGTGGATTTATACCCCACAAACAAAGGGTTTCATACAGATAATGGGAGCCCTAAGACCTGACTAAAAATTTTTATGAAAAAAAAAAAAAAAAAAAAAAAAAAAAAAAAAAATAATAATAATAATAATAATAAATAAAAACAACAACAACAAAAAACAAATAAATAAAAAAGGTTATAAGGGTGGCCGCACATAGCAACGCGCACTGCCTGTAGATCCGGACATTAATTTATTCCCCGCCAATACCCCACCATTTGATAATACGCGAGCAGAAACTATCGCGCAGTAGTAGCAGAAGTATACTTTGCGAAGTTGTAGTGTTTTAGTTTAGCTTCTTGTTGTCTCATATCCGTTTACAGCAACTCTCCATACGTCGTCTGAGCTCACGAAGCAAGGTGCACCAGGCTGCCTCTCCTCCTGTAGCCGTTCTCTGGACTCTGCGCACCTGAACTCAAGCGGATGGATATACCAGGCTCGATTTCTGCGGAGCGAAGACTTCCCAAGCTGCGCAGATCTAATACCTTCACCTATGGCTATCTTCAATAAACTGCTCTCTCTTCTGACTCTCTTATTATTGTTGTATTGATGTTTGTTTACTCTTGATATAGGCGGGCTCTTTTTAGAACCAATACAAACTAATTGAAAAAAAAATTGCTCGCGTACTCGTAAGTACGAGATATAGGGGTGGGGCTATTTCTTAAGAATTGCGAGTGGAATTAAAGTTCCAAATTTTGTAACAGTTTTTCTTGGAATCTAATAATGAGAACGGCACAAAAATTTTACACACGGGTAAACAAAAAAAAAATGAACTGCACCACGTTGAGAATTTTTCAATATCTTATAAATAGAAAAAAATGCGAATATATCATTAAGTAATATTGAAATGGATAAGAACTCTTTGTCTTGCAGTAGAGTATCGGCTCGGCTAGTAGTGCACCAAATTGCGGAGCTCCAACTTACCGCACCGCTCCAAAAAATTGCTACAAAGTTTTATAACCAGGCCCCGATATTTCCTCCAGATTAGCTCTAAAATTAGTGAGCGGCTCCTTCGGCAGGTACTGTGTCCTTGTGTTTAGCCCCTGTAAGTATACAATAGTAGTAATCGTGCATAGCAACCATCAACAAAAAATTGCGTAGGCGGTGTGCGGCCACCCTTAATGATCAGTGTAATTATAGTTCAATAAAAAATGTTCCCAACACTTCTTCAAAATCATGACAAGAAGCCAAGGTGTTAACCTATTACTGCATCCAAGCTATCTAATATGGAAGATAACAAGACATGTTATGGCGGCAAGACAAACGTCTCATGATCTCCTTAAAGTAGTGTACAGCATAAATGCAGTGCATTCTGACCCTACAGAACTCCCGACAGTGTAAGAGTTCAGGTGGAACAGTCTCTCGGAATCTACGCACAAACTGGGTCATTAGTAACCTCATTAACATACGACAGCATCCATCTTGAAATTAATAAGTAAGTCCAATATGAATGGATGAATAAGTAAACATAGCTTAGCAAAACAACAACAACAGCAACAACAACAAATGTCATTCATTTAGGAAGACTTTTTTTTTTGATAGACAAGTAAAATACTTCAATAGTTGTCCATTTTGAACTGATGACGAAATATGAGTACTATTATTTGAATCTTTCTATGTAATGGAGCACAAGTGCTGCCAGGACTTACTGTATGTATATATGATGTACTATTTATAGCTAACTGATTCTCCACCAATCCCATGAACTCACTTTGCAGCCAGAGTATTGATAGTTCCCGTGGATACCATGATGAAGGCCACCACCAGGGTGAACACAGTCCCCATACTGAACTTCATGGGCACCATCTTTCACACGAAGCTCTAACAAATACACAAACAAGATATGGAATAAATACATATGAGCAAATATCGTAGGACACCAGAAGCTCTTATACCAACTACAAATTCCTATGAAGCATCTCTACTGCCTACACATTAAACTGTCAACCAGCCAACAATGAGTATTGTATATATTTACCAGTAGCACCATGGTTACAGTGCAGTGGTGACGAGTGAGTTTGACCAGCGATTGAGTGGAATGTTAGAATGCGCCGTAGTTTGTTGTTACGGCTAACTAGTAAGTTACTAAATTTGCAAGTTCTAGTCTCGATTCTCCGAGCTTGGTCTCGTGCCTTTCATTATTAATTATTATTAAATAATAATAAACAAATCAACAATAATAGTAAGAATAAATAAACATTAACAATAATTAATAAATTGTATTATTAATTATTGTTAATATTGTTTATTTATTACTACTATTATTGTTGATTATTATTTTATTATCGATATCATTATTATTATCACCATTTATTATTTTTTATTATCTTATTGATAGTATTATCATAATCATTGATTATTCATATTATGTTTTTTCAGAATCCAATAAGCCCTCCTCATCAACTGCACACTGAGTGCTTCATGTCTAGTTGAGACCTGGCCATCACATAGTTGTGGTACATGCAGTGAAGAAAACAAGTCCCAAGTCACATGATGCACTGCATTGAGATGACTTCCTCTCCCACAACAAAAGTGATGAGAAAAAACTGCATCATGTGATCTCCTGGAAGCTCCACCCACCAAATTCAAGCACTCCCCTCCCATCAAACAATGATAAAATTATTATTATAGAAATTATAAGCAATGGAGACGTACTGGAACAACAGTTCTTTGACCATAGTAAACTAAGGGTTTTTAAACAGACAACTTCTTTGTCTAGTTTATGAAGGGGCACACCCTTGGCACTTTAATGTCATAATAAACTCAATCAGCACTGAAACTGAAAATGAACAGCAGAACATGTGTCCAAGTCCAGCTCCAAGTGCAGCTGCTATTTGCTGATTGTGTACTGACAACATGCAGTGTTATTTCTCTTCACACATTCTCCCCAAATTCACAGGAAGTAGAACCACTAACTCAACAATGAGACACTCCAATAGCTAGCTAAGTAAACATGTTCATTGTGATCATGTGACCATCAAGCAGAGTTTAAAAGTGTGTCACTCACAGTTGAAAGCAACACTGTCACACGACTTGTATTAGATTTAGATGTTAAAGTCGAAAGCGAAATTCTGGCACATCAAAAGCCTCATAATGCAAATTTCCAATGCTTAAAATTTGCATCAGGGAAGTTAATAAAGCTGAAATAGTCGCTAGCATTGAACTGTCGAGTGCTGGCATCCATCATGCAAGAGGCTAGCCAGCTCTGCATGGCACACTCACTGACATAGTATGGCACAGAAACCTATAGTTATTTTTTTTGAAGGACCATTTTTGAGAAAGAGCTCAGTTAACTTCAGTCTACTCAAACATGCGAAATGTTCTAAACAAAGCCCACCAATGGGCATGAATATGCACAGAAGACTATAGTGACTCAACTGTCAATTGAGCTATTACTATCAATACAATAAAACACAGTGTACAACATATTGAATCAACAGTCTGCAAGAGACTATTCTAGAATAAGTTTCCCAATGATCTCTATTGACAATAGAACATGAAATAACCATGCCAACCTGGCATCATGAAAAGAAAGCAGAGCTGAAAACCACCAACGATGGGACCCTGCCAACTTGATTTAGAGCACACCATTTCCCACATTCTCATATGGAGGACAGGAAAGGACAAAATTAACAACACAGGTCTGGGGTGCTATCAGGAACTGATCACCTTAGGAAGATAGCTACTTCAAACAGAACCAGGTTCCTTTCTTGGCCACTACAAATAAGCATGATCTTTGCAGCTTAAGATACACCTACAAATTACTGCAGCTAAATACCTACCATGTACTCACTCAGCTACTGCTAAACTAACACTAGAGCTTTGTACTAAGAATCTTAGTCTCGATTCTAGTCCTCATAAAGACAATATTTAAATAACATACTAACTCGTGCTAAAAAGAAGGCAGTAAAGAGTAGATGTATTCCTTAATTAACCTTTCAATACACACTATATTGCTTACTTGCTACAAATTGTCCTTCTTTCTTTTCTTCAAGCCTCAATAAAGAATACCTTTTCTCTGGTACAGAGCATGAATACAGTCATGTGATGTGATGACTGAAGCCACCCACTCCCTTGACGACTTTTTTGCGGCTTGCATCAGCCTTACTAAACTCACACACCCCTTTACGCTTCCTGTTAGGTAAAGGAACGCTATATCTGTCCTTTGTTTTTGTTTACACTAGTGCACAGCTGAATTTCTTAGAAGTAATGGCTGATAATGAATCTATACAGCCGAAGTGGATCTGAGTTAGTGCTTTCTTTTCTACCGCGTTGTTCGCGGTGCATTTTTACGGGCAGTTCTCTCCTTTCTGATTCTCAACCTCCGAGTAGTGATGGTAATCACCAATCGAGCAGCCCCCCTGCCGTCCGTCAGTACAATGAAATACCCAAGCCAAAGTTCTTCCTCGGTGTGAATTGGGAGCTCATCAAGAATCCCAAAATATTGGTTGAATACGTTGCAAAGCAAGTGAGGCAGTATGGAAAGATATATCGTGACAAGGGGTTTCCTGGTATCCCTGAATTTCTATATGTGGCTGATCCAAATGATATTGAAAAGGTGTTTCGTGTGGGAGACAAGGGATACCCAATGCGCTTTCCTATAAAGGCATGGAGAAAAGCTAGAGATGAGCTGAAGCTTCCCTATGGAATGTTTTTGGAGTAAGTTAACACGAACTAAGATCTTTATCGCTCAATTATTGGACAAAAATTATTTATCAACCAATGAATGAACGGTAGAAAGCCCAAGCAGAGATAGAAGCAATGGGATAAGTATAAGTAGGAAGGAGGTGGGAAAAGGGAGGGATGGTGGGGTGATAAAGGTATCATTTAGTAGTATAAATTATCAGCATCATAAATCACTCGATATATTTTCTCTCACTAAAATCAGTGTTCCCTCAGATACAGGAACCTCTACTCTCCTGTTAGGATGAATTGACTTAAAAACGAAAAAAATAAAAAAATAAAAAAAGAATAAAATAAAAAAACTGTTTCATTAGACAGTGCATGCATTCTTGAAGTTTCGGGCACCTTCCACTTTGCCAGGATAAGAGAGGTACTACTAAACAGTTATAATTCTTTTTTTCTCCCAGGGAGAATGAAAATTGGTTAAAGCAGCGAGTTCCCATTTCTAAATATATCATGATGCCACGGAAAATTGCCCACTACTACCGTCCGTTTAACGAAGTTTCGTTGGACTTGGTGGAGTATGTCAAGCAAAAGAGAAGAGAAGGAGATCTTTTGAGGGACACTGTCAGTGCCTTGAGCAAGTGGTCATTCGAATGTAAGATTTCAATTTATTTAATCGATCATTAGGCTGAAATATTAAAATGTTAACCAGTTTTTCTCAGTTTTAACAGCAATTAGAATAATTTATAATTAAAATGTAACCCAAATTTACGACTTCTTGTCGAAGTACTCTTCCTTGATGTTATTATTATTATTATTATCTATAATACGCTTGTTTGTCCGAGCAATGACAGTGTATGTATTCATAATTAATTCATAAACAATTTGGTAAAGAATAGTCATTATCTGAATAGGTAAAGTGTCATCACATTCAGTGGAAGGGATTAGATTGGGCTAAAAAGTGGGTAAAGAATCATCATTAGCTGATTGGGATTAATTGTAGCTAAAATGCGGGTGGAATCGGTGAGGAAGGGCGGCGTAGTGGAAAGGCAAAGGTTTTGCAAAGCCTAAATCCACATTTATGGTAGAAGGACAGAGAGACTCAGCAAAAAAAAAAGAAAAAAAAGCTGAAGTTCACTACTGTAGTTTCTATTTGACTAAAAGAGATTATAGCGTGTGAAGACGTTAAAAAAGAGAGTAGAAGATAAAAATGTCATCATTATGTGTGAGACCGTGCACAGGAAAATCAGGCGCAACGCGGCATGCGGAAGCATTGGATGTCCTCAATAGTTCTATAAAACTTGGAGTGTTCGATATGTGGACACTGAAGAATGAAAGTAAAAAATTTTTTTAACCCTCGTTGTTCCCGCTACGGTCACACATGCATAGTCATATTATGTATATATATACTAGCAAGTACCCCGCCACATAGTGGCGCTTGACGTATTGCAAAGTAAGAATGCAGTAGCACAAGTTATCTTGCTCAATTATCATTCTCTACCATTGGTTAAGGTTACATAAGTTTCCCTCTCCTACTCTCTTTTTTCAACTATCTGAACTTTTCTTCTACCCCACCTCTCCTATCTTCAGCTCTTCTTCTTGAGTCATGGAGCCCCCTTTTCCTTTGTCTATCTCTCCTGCTTCTGAATTTCTGTCCTACTTTGAGAAACGTTTGTCTTCTATTTCACACTTTAGCCTTTCTTTTGAACACTAACCCCCGCCTGCTTTTAGTTATAATTAATCGCTCGCCTTTTTACTTTCTCTTCCCTTCCATTGTAAACCTACACCCCTTACCTCGCCGATTCCATCTGCTACAATTAATCACCTTTTACCTTCTCTTCCGTACTTTCACCTTCCTTTTTGAAACCTATGCCGCCTTCTATCGTCTATTGCACCCGCTTTTTAGAAATAACCAGCATGTTCTACTGAATGTGACGACACTTTACCTACCACAAAGCGAGGATGCTTTACTGAACTGTACAAGGCTCATGAGTTATTCATGAATAATACACCGTCGGTCTTTGTCCGTCGTTGTCATCGTCGTCGTTACTGACACACAAGTGTATTATTATATAGATATAATAAA